>Ga0208301_1000011_pt1 | contig 126159 bp, 120 predicted proteins | sample 25BtaG_FD_184100 | JGI IMG/M metagenome (GOLD analysis project Ga0208301, IMG submission 184100) | Marine viral communities from Cariaco Basin, Caribbean Sea - 25B_WHOI_OMZ_CsCl (SPAdes) (version 2) | ecosystem: Environmental > Aquatic > Marine > Oceanic | place: Caribbean Sea: Cariaco Basin...
GTAGGAAAAGGGCTGCGTTCTGGCATTACTCAACAGCCACTCGCGCTGAAGATGCGAATCCTGATAAGCAATGCCAACAGCCAGTACCTTCAGACCGCTCAATCAGCGCCCTCGTGAATAAGGCGGGTTTATGGCTGCCGCAAAGCAGCTGCACACAGTGCAATCTAACGTGACCACGCATATCAAAAAACTTGAGGAGGAATTAGGCGTGCAGCTGGTTCATCGCGCGGGGGGCGTGCGTCTTACCTCTGCGGGGCTAGCGTTACTGGATTATGCAGAACGATTGCTGGCAGTACATGACGAAGCATTAATGCTGTTTCAAAGCGCAGAGAATGCAACAGGCCAGCTGCGCTTGGGGTCGATGGAAACGACGATGGCGCTGCGCCTCCCCCCGATACTGGCGGCCTATCATGCTGACTTTCCAGAGGTTGATATGACCTTGGCGACCGGCCCCACCGCCAGTTTGATCGAGAAGCTAATGGACGGTCAGGCGGATGGTGTGTTTGTGGCCGGCGCTATCGATCATCATCGCTATCATTCGCTCAAAGTCTTCAGCGAACAGCTTGTGCTGGTAAGTTCAACTCCCATGACGCGCGCCCCCAGTTCGGAAGAACTACTAACCGCAACGTTTCTCGCATTTCGCCAGGGGTGTAGTTATCGGCAACGTATCGAACTGCTGCTGGCATCTCAGGGAATAAATGCCGTGCGGGTTTTTGAGTTTGGCACGCTAGACGCCATGCTTGGTTGCGTAGCAGCCGGGATGGGATACACCGTGCTGCCACGTATTATCATTGAAGCGCACCAGCACCGCTTCGGCATTCACGCGATGGAACTGCCCTCCGCGATTGCCAATATCGACACCTATTTTGTTACTTCAGAACCCGCTACTTGGTCGCCCGCATTAGCCCGTTTTGTTGAGACGTTACACCAGCAAGCCAGGCTATAGGCTCTTCATCCCTTCTGAGCAATCAAGGCTGTGTCTGCACCGTTCGCCAAAGATTCTGTTTCGGCAATTTCGATCAGCCGGCGTACCGCCGACAGCCCTGAATCCCTGCGCCACACCAGCATCAGAGGCAAAGCCAGTTTGAGATCCTCCAAACGATGGCTTACCACCCCTTCTGGTGCCCCTGCCATGGTCATAGCCGGCAAAATACTGCAGCCCATGCCAGCAGCTACCAAACACAACATCGTAGCGTTGTCAGTTCCCTCTTGAACCACATGGGGCGTGAAACCCTCTCGCTGAAAAGCGTGGATCAGCTTGTCGTGATAGACCGGGGTGGCACTACGATCAAACCAGATAAAATTTTCGTCATTGAGTTCGGCTAGGTATCGCGGCGGTTGTCGCGCTAGCCGTGAGGTGGCACTGGTAACCAATACGAGATGATCCTCATACAAGCAATGGCTACAGAGGCTGTCATCATCTTCTGGAGGGAAAAACAACATGCCAGCATCCAACCTCCCACGGCGGATTGCATCGACCTGAGGCCCCGAAAGCACTGACTCTACTTTCAGCGTGACCTCGGGATATTGCTCGCGGAAACGGTTGAGCAAACCGATTATCTGGGGTACCCATAAATGCATCACCGTCACCCCTAGACGCAACTCACCGAATTAGCCATCGGCGATGCGCCGTGCATTGCGCTTGGCCTGTTCGAATTCGCCAAGCAAACGCCGGGTATCACGGTAGAACGATTCGCCTGCGGCGGTCAGGCGAACGCCATGCCGTGAACGAGTTAGCAACGTGGTACCGACCTCATCTTCAAGCAGCAGCAATTGACGCGACAGGGCTGGCTGAGCAAGTGGTATCCGTCGTGCTGCTGAGGAGATAGCTCCCTCCTCTACGACGGTCTGAAAATATTTTAAGCGTTTGAAGTCCATCTCTGAACCGCCCCGGTTATTCCGGAGACCGTTTTGTTTGAGTCAGGTATGCGCAGTTTGGCATTTGCCCTTTCGGGCATGTAGGATAATTGAACAATTGTTCAATTAAGGGTTTTATATGCAACGTTATCCGCTGGTTACCGTGCTATCTCTGGGTCTTTTTGCTGGTGCTACTACGTCCACTGCACTCGCAGAGACAACGCCACTGGAGCAGCAGCTAAAGGATCTGGAGTCGTTCCAGGTAATCGCGCATCGCGGTGCCAGCGGACATGCACCGGAAAGCACCCTGGCAGCTTATGAACTGGCCCATGAGTGGGGAGCTGATTACCTAGAAGTCGATGTTCAACTTAGCGCTGATGGTGAGTTAGTGGTATTCCATGATGATACCGTCGACCGCACCAGTGACGGCGAAGGTAGTATCAATGCTTACACGCTAGAAGAACTAAAGGCGCTTGATACCGGCACCTGGTTCAACGACGCCAATGCCGATAAGGCAGACCCGGCCTTTGCAGGAGCGCAGATACTCACTCTGGAAGAGCTATTTGAGCGCTTTGGTCACGATGCTCGTTACTACATTGAAACCAAGTCCCCTCTCTTAAACCCTGGTTTAGAAGAAGCCTTGGTGGAGGCACTTGAAGAGCATGACATGATTGAAAATGGCCGTGTGCTGGTGCAATCGTTTGAGCAGGGTAGCCTACTCAAACTACATGAGCTTAATCAACATATTCCCCTCATTCAGTTGGTTTGGTACTCGCCCAGCGCAGAAGATAATGATCGTTTAGTAGAGTGGACAGGGGTTACTCCTGCGCCAGCAGATATCACTGACGAAGATTTTCAGGCTATTAAAGAGTACGCGGTGGGTATCGGCACAAATGTAACCTATAACGGCGAAGACGTGATTGATGCTGAGTTTATTAGCCAAGCTCAAGAAAACGGCCTTTCCGTTCACGTTTACACCATCAATGAAACTGATGAGATGGAGCGTTTGCGGGACTGGGGCGTCAACGGTTTGTTTACCGACTACACTGACCGGCTTCTGGAACTCGCGAACTAGCCCATCGCTAGCTCGTCACTTTTACGCTCGGCTTTGGCCGAGCGTTTTAGTTGGTCGGGATAAAGTCGCTCCCCTTCTCCACTTTGATAGCAATTAGCAACAGCTTGACTATCGAGAAGTGGGTCTATTGAACGGGTGTATTTAGCGCTTCAAACACTGGCCTTGTGTGTCATCGTCAATCAGCCTTGCGATGGGGCACTATCAGACGATATATACTTTAGTTTTATATAATTTTATTGATTGTAATGTAGGTAAGATCAACAAAATTGATGTAGGGTTTAAAAACTGTGCAGTTTCGACTTACCGCTAGCGAGCCGAGGTCCCAAAATTTATCTGCCGCCACCCAAAACATTGATCAAACAATAGTTTGCCTCTAAAGGCTGAAGAGGAGTAAGCGTCATCATTTCACACACGTATAGCATGTTGGCACAACGGGCATGCTGCATGGGCTGGGCGTTCAGCAAGCGATGGAAAAGACTCGCGCTATGCCGTCTCTTTACTTGATACGCACCGTTTGCCAACAAATCACACGGGGCCTTACAGGGTTAGCGCTGGCTTTGCTTCTTGCCGGACAAACCCATGCACAATCCGTTGATCAAGACGCAACCATACTTCTAGTAGCGCACCCAGCGGTAGCCACGCAATGGTTAAACCGTGATACAACACGGGCTATATTTGCTATGCGACAACGTACATGGCCGGACGGCGATGCCGTACAGGTATTCGTGTTGCCAAACCGAGATCCTGTCCATGCGCGTTTCACTAAAGAGCAGCTCGCCGTTTACCCACATCAGCTACAACTGGCATGGGATCGCATGGTGTTTTCTGGCATGGGGCAAGCGCCTAATCGCGTTGCTGATCAGTTCGAAATGCGTGAGAAGATTGCCAATACTCCTGGCGCGCTGGGATACCTTGAAAGGGAGTATCTGGATGAAAATGTCCAAGTTATTTCAATGGAATGAACATTTTTCCGTTACCCGCAGGCCCACTGCAGCCGTACTCACAAGCTTGCTAGCACTGCCTGTTTACTCGTCAGCCTGGGCAAACGACAACGTTCTCGACACTCTACAAGTGCATGGTTTCCTGAGCCAAGCACTTATCATTACCAATGATAACGATTTCTTCGGTCGCAGCAGCGAGAATGCGGGAAGTTTGGAGTATACCGAAATAGGTGTTAACGCCTCTATCCGCCCTCACCGCAATGTGCTGGTGGCCGCTCAGGTACTTAGCCGTCGCGCCGGTGGTGAAACTAGCGATGCGGCCCCAACGCTAGATTATGGCGTGGTGGATTATCAGATGGTCTCCAACCAGCAACGTACGCTTGGCCTTCAGTTAGGTAGATTTAAAAATCCCTTCGGCCTGTATAACCAAACGCGTGACGTCGCTTTCACGCGCCCTAGTATCCTGTTGCCGCAATCAATCTATTTTGACCGCACTCGATCGTTGGGAATAGCTGGCGATGGCGCCAGTATTTATCATGAAGAGAGAACCCCATCAGGCGTTTTTCGCTTTCAAGCAGGCGTTGGTAAAACACGCATAGAAGGCGATGTAGATCAAGCACTGGGGTTTAATCGTTTTCCAGGATCGTTACAAGCGGGCTCTTCTGCAATTGGCCAAATTCGCTATGAAGACAACAGCGGACACTTTCTAATGGCACTCAGCACCGCGAGTGCTAACGCTGACTATGAAGGCGCTCAAGCTCCACTAACTAATGGCAGCTTTCAGTTTCAGCCTTGGGTATTTTCATTGCAATACAATGACGAGCTGTGGAGCTTAACCTCTGAGTATGCACTGAGAACAATTGAACTAGATGGCTTTAATCCCGCCATCGATAATAAAAAAACCGGTGAAAGCTGGTATGTGCAATATACGCGCCGCATGGACAATGATTGGCAGTGGTTAATTCGCTTTGATCGTTTAGTAAACGATCGAAGTGACCGCTCAGGTACTCAATACGCACAAAGTGGTTTGGGCCCTGCCCATTCTCAATTTGCTGATGACGTTACCTTTGGCGTTCAGTGGACCCCCAGACCTAACCTAATGTTGGCAGGCGAATATCATCATGTGGACGGTACTGGTTGGCTCCCCTTACCTAAAGATACGGATGCGTCAGAAACAAGCCGACACTGGAATATGCTGCTCTTCCAGCTTTCACTGCGCTTTTAAGCGAGATATGTAGATGCCCACACGTTCGTTCTCCAAAGCGCGCTACCGGCTTAGTTTGACTTGGCGTGTTATCGCGCTGAGCAGTCTATTACTGCTCGCGCTTGTGGCACTCTTTATCTGGTTAGGTCAACACCAGCTCACTCAACAGTTAGAAAGTAGCCGGATAGAAAGCCATGAGCGGCAGCAGCGCGAGATCCGCTTAGCAATGCAGCGCTCAGCGGATAACTTACGCCAGTTGGCGGGTTTAACCGCTGCGGCGCCGGAGCTTGGAAGCGCACTACAAGAGAATAACCAGGACGAGCTAGCTAATGTGCTTAGAGCACAGTGGCCTTCTCTGCAATTAGAAGCGGGGATTGATGAAATCTTTGTTTTTAATACTCAAGGAGCACGAGTGGGTTATTCAGGTGCCAGTGACCCGCCGGTTGACCTGCCCATTCAAGGCTGGATAAGCAGTGTACTAACCACAGAGTCACCCATTACCACACTACGCTGCGCCGTAACATGCCAGCAGTTTGCTGCGGTTCCCGTTCTTGTGGATGGCGCTAGCATCGGAATGGTAGTGTTATCGCGCTCACTTGCCGATGTTACGCGACAAGCTAAAGAGGTCTCCAATAGCGAAATAGCGCTGATGGTGACCGGACGCATAACGGGCTCCCCTCCCGCCGAGGCGCTGTTACTGGCAGATTGGAGCGGCCATATTCTAGCGCTGACAAACCGCGACCAGACGCTTTCGATACTTCAACGAGCATCTCAAGACGTCTTTCTGAATCAATTGGCTCATATGCCTTTCAGCCTTGAATACATGGGCCGGTATTTTGAATTAAGTGCCGTGTACATGGAGGAAGACGCCGACTGGCGTAGCACTGGGTACTTCCTACTTATTTCAGATATCACGTCTCAGATCGTCGCTATTCGTACAGCAACGAAAACACTACTTGTAGTGGGCTTGGTCGGCTGGTTAGCTGCCGAGCTATTACTGTTGATTATCCTCTTGGGTCCCATGGCTCGACTAAGGCGAGTCGCTGGTCTATTGCCCGCACTGGCAAACGGTGAATTTCGTCGTGTAAGGGATAAACTCCCATTACCAAGGCGGCATTTTTCTAATGAAATTGACAGGTTGGAAGATTCAACCCGCGAGCTTTCTCACCAGCTAGAAGCACTGGAACAGAGTGTCCAAGAACATAGCGGACAGCTAGCCGAACGCGTAGATGAGCTAGCCAAAGAGCGTGATTTTGTAAATAGCCTGCTCAACACCGCACAAGTCTTTATTGTTGTTCAAAATAGTGCTGGGCGTATCCAACTGATTAATGGCTACACGCTAGAAAGGTTAGGGCTAAAAGACGCAGATATTATTGGGCGCCACTTCTCTGACATCTTTGATCACAATGCGCACTTGGTGTCACCTAGCAACACGGTAGATGAAGCCAACAGTAACAGTAATGCTAATGACAGTACCGTGAGTCGCCTCAGTACTTCCAGCCAGGAAGAAAAAACATTTCAAACTCAGGATAGACGCTCTTTTACCGTCGTTTGGTACCACGCTTTTTTGGCAAACAGTAACAACCACAATGCTTCGAAGATATCCGTTGGGCTAGACATCACCGAACGTAAGGCTGCCGAGGCGCGTTTAACGTGGCTTGCGGAACACGATCCATTAACCGAACTCTATAATCGTCGCTATTTCCAAGATGCTTTGAAGCGCACTATCGCTAATCAAGCCAAAGGCGCTGTATTACTACTAGACTTAAACCAGTTTAAAGAGATCAATGAACTGAGTGGCCACCATGTCGGCGACCGTCTATTACGAGAAGTTGCTGATACGCTGTTTTTAAACCTCAGTCAGCGAAGCATTATTGCCCGCCTCGGTGGTGATGAGTTTGCCCTACTGCTAGAAGATATTAGCAGCGACCAAGCAATTAATGTGGCTGAGTACATTGCTCAGTTGCTGGACGGCCTTAGCTTCTCAGCCGCAGGAAGAAAGCACCATGTTTCTGCCAGCATTGGTATCGCGCTGTTCCCTGTTAATGGGCAGACACCCGCTGACCTGTTAGCTAGCGCCGATATGGCTATGTACAAAGCAAAAGAGAGTGGCAATCAGCATTGGTACCTTCTCAAGCAGGCGGAAAATGCTAAAGATGAGCTTCAAGAGCGCGTCTATTGGGTAGAGCGGCTGCACAAAGCACTAGAGAACGACGAATTTGAACTTTGGGCGCAGCCCATTGTGCGGCTGAAAGACCGCGACATTAAGCATTACGAAGTATTGCTTCGTATGCGCAATGACGATGGTAGCTTAGTCTCTCCGGCACAATTTATACCTGTTGCAGAGCAAAGCGGTTTGATTATTCAAGTTGACCGTTGGGTACTACGCCATAGCCTAGCGGCACTGGCGACGCTACAAAAAGAGGGCTTATCGTTGGCCGTCAATTTATCGGGCCAGTCTTTACATGATCTAGGTTTAAAACAGTTTCTGGCAGATCAATTAAAAACCTGTGGTGCTGATCCCCATCATCTCATTTTAGAAGTAACAGAGACGGCAGCTATTACAGATTTCTCAACAGCGCGCAACGTGCTGCAAGCGGTCAGGGATTTAGGTTGTCGAACAGCACTCGATGATTTCGGGATTGGATTTAGCAGCTTTCACTACCTTAGCCAGCTCCCTGTAGACTATATTAAAATTGATGGCTCTTTTATTCGCAGCCTACTTATCGATACAGATAGCCACACGCTTGTCAAAGCGATTGCCGATATATCAAGAGGCTTCGGTAAGCAGACTATTGCGGAATTTGTAGACCAAGAAGCACTGGTACCTGTTCTGCTTTCTTATGGCATTCAGTATGGACAGGGCTATCATCTAGGCAAGCCTGAAAAAATTCGACTTCGGTAAGCAGCCGCACTCAAAAGGAAGCAACAGATGCTAGCAGGGAAAACCACCCAAGAAAGTGAGTTTGACGATAAAAGCAATCATAAGGGGATGATTGACAAATTTATCGACGAATATCATTTTTTTATTGCTAACACCGACGACCAAAAACGGCGCGCCTTCCAGCTACGGCACGATGTATTTTTAAAAGAATTCAACTACGAAATGCATGAAGATGAGGCGCATCTGTATGAGTCCGATGAGTACGATAATTACTCGGTTCATTGCCTTATAGAGCATAAACGAAGTGGCATTCTTGCAGGATGCGTACGATTAGTCATGCCCTTTTCCGGTAACACACACCCTACTGATCAGTTGCCTGTTCAAAACCAAGGGGAGCAGTTACTAAACCATGCGACATTAACACCGTTTAAGCTACCGCCTCTTGAAACGTGTGAAGTATCACGGTTAGCTATTTCTAAAAATTTCAGAACGCGAAAATCTAGCACTCCAGAAGAAGCCGCAGATAAAGAGGTCGTCTTATTTTCACAAGTTGAGGCAAAGACGTTCTCACTTGTCGCCCTGGGTCTTTTTTTATGCACTTACTCTATCGTTGGTTTAACTAATCGCAGGCATGTTTTTGCAATGATGGAGCCTCGCCTTCCCCGTTTATTGGCGATATCAGGCTTTAAGTTCACCAAAGTAAGTGAGCCGATTGTGTATCACGGTACTCGCCATGCTTACTACATTGACTATCATGTGGCGAAACAAGAGATGAGTGAGCGTCTGGTTCCGTTATACGAACATATCGCAGAAACATTAAGGCCTCAGATCGCTCACACATTTATTTCTTAACGCATTTTTTAAACCCAGCTCGTTAAACGACTTAAGGAAGCGCTGTTTGCCGAAAATCCTGAACTGAAATGCTGGCGAATTTTTCTAAAAAAAACACCAGTGTTTCAGGGTACTGAAAGTAGCGCTCAAAGGTCTCTTGCCCATTTTTGCCACGCCGCGTCACTTTGGCATGGTATTGACTGCCGATTTTAGTAACGTTAACGCTATTTTCTTGTTGACCTTCGCAGTGAACAGCAGATAAAGGCGAAGCACTATCAAGCAATTTTGTAAGCTGCTTTGCAGCGTCAGCCTCTACAGGCGTTGCCCACAGCGGCTGATCACGTTCTCCATAGTGAAACAGCACTATGGTTAGCATCACTGAGAAGATACTGCTTGTCAGCATCCAGGTAAGAGCAACGTTGGAAACGGGAAGAATGAAGATCACCAGCATCTGACCTACCGCCATAACAGCGAGCACCGCGGCTAAGGGCTGCCACATGCGGGGGTTCATAAACCCACGTTTCAATACGTAGCCCCACAGCCCTATCACGGCAAGCCCTCCCAGCGTGAGGTGAGCCACCGCCAGCGGCGTCCCTCCACCAGAGAAAATGGCCACTAGCCCGATAAATGGAAACAGGCTGTAAAAAGCTGCTAGCAGGTAGTAAGCGCGCTGAAGATTCATCAATAGCTCCTTTTATTGTTATCGGCACTACTGTTGGCATGCAACCAGTATAGATGAACGCGATTATCGTGCAGCGCAAGTAACCTGCTCTTTTAAACGCCTTCCCCCACGCTGATGGTCTGCTTCACGCTCAGCTCGTTTGTTACTTCATTTCAAAACCACGCTTAACTAAAAAGTCACGCATGTGAGGACGCAATTTTGAATCGAAGAGCGGCGTTAGATTATGCGACCAGTCAGTCGTTTTGTTGCCCGTGCTGCGGGTTTGGTAGTAAGCCTGCATAGTGCTGTCAAACGCCTCAACTTGCTCAATATCTTCACGGTAAGTATCTTCCTTGAGAATAGCCTCTACTGGTAGACGCGGCTTAACCTCAGGGTTATGAGCCGGATAGCCAAGGCACATACCAAACACCGGATAAACATGCTCAGGCAAGTGTAAAAGTTCGCTGATCGCCTGAGGGTTATTGCGAATACCTCCGATATAACAAATCCCAAGCCCTTCCGACTCGGCGGCCACTGCAACGTTTTGTGCCACGAGCGCAGTATCAACGGTGGCCACCAATAGCTGTTCTGTCATACCTCGTTCAACGTTGGCACCTGTCCGCTCAGATGCTTCTGTCGGGCGCTTCATATCCGCACAAAATACTAAAAAAACCGCGCTACTGGCGACATAGCCTTGACCACCAGCGTATTCCGCAATTTTTTCGCGATTCGCTGAGTCGGTAACATTAATAATGGTGTAGGCTTGCACATGGCTTGATGTCGCTGCGGCCTGGCCCGCTTTGATGAGCTCTAACAGCAGCCCACGCGAAATCTTCTGGTCGGTAAACTTACGGATAGAACGGTGAGCTTGAAGCAGTTTGATAACATCATTCATTTCGTCTCGCCTCTTAATACTTGATATTACGGATATGACAACTAAAGTGCCTTGGTTCCATGCATTTATTCCTGAGTTCAGGCTTAACGCATGCTATTGATAGCAAGCTATACTAAATGAAGCCACTGGGTCCCCTCTAAAATAAATAACGCCGCTAGGAAGCCGATATGTCAAACGCCCCTCTCACACCGCAAGGGCAGGAATGGAACGCCAGCCACTACGCGGAACACGCGAATTTTGTTCCCAAATTGGGAAGCGATGTAATGAAGCTTTTAGCACCACAGCCCGGACAGCGCATCCTGGATCTTGGCTGTGGTGATGGCGCGCTTACCGAGCGTATTATGCAACTAGGTGCCGATGTACTGGGTGTCGATGCCTCCGCAGAGATGGTCGCTGCCGCTCAACAGCGCGGGGTGACTGCGAGGGTTATCGATGGACACCAGTTACCCTTTGACAAAGAGTTTGATGCGGTATTCAGCAACGCGGCGCTACACTGGATGCTGGACCCGCAAACGGTACTGGCTGGCGTAAAACGTGCACTAAAGCCCGGTGGGCGTTTTGTTGCAGAGTTTGGGGGACATGGCAACGTGGCCGCTATTTGTACGGCGCTTATTGCCTCGCTTCAGTTTCGCGGCATTAGCTCACGCGGCCGCCATCCTTGGTACTTTCCCACCCCGGAAGAGTACACAAATCTACTTCAAACGGCGGGCTTTCATGTTGACTCTATCGAACTAATCCCTCGCCCTACACCACTACCCACGGGTATTGCTGGCTGGCTCGAAACCTTTGCAAGCCCGTTTTTGCATGGCTTAGAGGAAGACCTGCAAGCCGCCATTATTGATAATACGATTAACCTACTCTCTCACAGTCTTAGTGATGGGCAAGGCAACTGGACAGCCGACTACGTCAGACTACGGGTCTCTGCCCACGTGTGATCGTTTCGATAGCTAGCATCACTTCTGCAGTATTTTAAGCGGCTGCGCCTAACTAAGGCGCAGCCGCTTTTATTACCAAGAGCCACAATTATTGCCCAAGAGCCACGTGAACCAAGCAGCGCAGCTAGTCGATTATCACAGCGCGCCTAACCATATTCGCTAACGCTGTCTTGTTGAGCGGTTTTCCTAGCACACGTTTACTTAGCAAAAATCTGGCGCTGGTCTTTAAACGCTTTGAACTCCAGGGCGTTACCACAAGGGTCGAGCAAGAACATAGTGGCTTGCTCCCCTACTTCGCCTTTAAAGCGAATGTATGGCGCAATCACGAAATCGGTATTGCGCGCTTTTAAGCGCTCGGCCAAGGCTTCCCACTCATCCCATTCTAGAATCACGCCAAAGTGCGGCACCGGCACGTTATGGCCATCAACCGGATTAGTGTGAGCGCTCTCTTGGCCAGGTGTTTTCGGATGTTCGTGAATCACCAACTGGTGGCCAAAAAAGTTAAAGTCGACCCAATGATCGCTCGAGCGTCCTTCTTCCAGACCAAATACATCGTTATAAAACGTTCTGGCTAGGGCGACATCGTAAACAGGAATGGCGAGATGAAACGGGGAAAGACTCATGGTTATCTCCTGTTGCAGCGCTGTTGTTCGTTGCGTTATTGGCAAGGGGTAGCCGTATAACTTGGCTACTGTATAGCCATCCTAGGTCGCGCTATGTAAAAATAAAATCAATAGTTTTTTGAGCCATTCACAAATATTTTTTATGAATCTTCTTATGACAGCTCTTGTGACAGCGCTTATAAAAGAAACAACGAATGATACGAGAACTTAAAACATTAGTCGCCGTGGCACAGTACGGTACATTTGCGGCGGCAGGCCTCCAAGTTGGCCTCACCCAAGCCGCGGTAAGTGCTCAAATGAAGCGCCTGGAAGAGACCCTGGGCATTGTGCTATTCGAACGTAGCGGCCGAACTGCGGTGCTTACCCAGCGGGGCGAAGAGACGTTGCTTCAGGCCCAAAGCTTGTTAGCGTTATACGCCACATTGGGCGTTTCACCGTCAGGCCAAGGGGCTGGTAGTCGTGTCACTATTGGCGCTATTGCCTCTATCCAGCGTACCGTCTTGCCGGATATTGTGGCGCGCTTTCATCAGCAGTTTGCCGAGTGTCGCACCCGCATTGTGCCGGGTCTTTCCATGGACCTAATGAACCAGGTAGATGCGGGTGAACTGGATATGGCTGTTATTATTCGGCCACCTTTTTCACTGCATAGCGATCTACGCTGGACGCCCCTTGCCCACGAGCCGTTTCGCTTGCTTGTCCCGCGGGAGTTAGCTGGTGATTGCTGGCGGACGCTGCTAACCCAACACCCGTTTGTTCGCTACGACCGCGCTTCTTTCGGAGGACGCCAGGTAGACCGTTTTTTAAGGGACAATCACTGCCAAGTTCACGATTTGTGTGAGCTGGACGAGCTTGAAGCCATTGTAAAGCTGGTGAGTAACGCCGTGGGTGTTGCCTTAGTGCCGCAGCCAATAGCGCTAAAGCGCTGGCCCCAAACAGTCCGCGCCATCTCGTTAGAAGCGCATACATTCCATCGCGATATTGGGTTAGTGCATCGCGCTACTGGCCATCTAAGCGAAGCTGCCCGCGGGTTTGCCCAGCTTCTGGCTGAATCATCACAGCAGCTCTAAACTGCCAACGTGCAACCGCCATTGATAAGGAGATGTAGCCCATGAACCCCGAAGACCTTGAAAAGCTGGTCACGCGTACTATGCCCTTTGGCAAATACGAAGGTTGGCTTATTGCCGATTTGCCCGGTCCCTATTTGAACTGGTTTGCTCGGGAAGGGTTTCCAAAAGGAGAAATTGGCCAGCTGCTGCATTTAATGCATGAAATTGACCACAATGGTTTTAGCGACTTGCTCAACCCGCTGCGCAAAAATTGAGTTTTCGCAAAGCGAATTTCTCCTCAAAACTGTTTTCTGCTCATAACTGTTTTCTGTTCATAACTAAGAACGACACCATTCGTTAATGGCTTGCTCGCGTTCGGCATAGTAAAACGCTTCTTGCTGGGAAGGCGCTGAGGGAAAACGTCCTAATTCAACGGCAAGCTCAAAAAAACCTGCTGCAGGCAGCCCTTTGCCACTCCGGCTAATCACCAGCGTTGCTATAAAAGGCTTTGCTGCAGCGGCGTCTTCTCTCATTAACTGCTCGAGTGCCTGTGCGATTCGTTGAATAGTCTTAGGTGGCGAAAGGCCCAGCGCACTCGCCGCTTGCTGATAGGTCATTGGTAAAGCGCTGCTCGGCGTCGTCGCCAGTAACTCTCGCAAAGATGGTGCTAATGCCGTCGCTAATGTCATGCTTACTTTAGCCTCTCAAATTGTCAAAACTCATGTCGTCAAAGCTGACGTCATTTGCGTCACAGCAAATACTTGCGTTACTGCTAACAGCAGCATAGTAGGATGACTGGTCTTAACCTACTCGTCTAACAAAGACAGATGATCTAGCGCAATCTATGCTAAGTGAGTCAATATGGTATTCAAAATGAGGGAATAACTATGGCAAAGGAGCGCTCAGCACGTTCACGTAGAGGAGGAGTGTTGCCAACGCTGCTGGCCTGGCTGGGGGTCATTGCACTGCTAGCATCGGCGCTGTTAATGGCCGGTGCGGGGCCCGCTTATCGCTGGGAGTTGATTAGCCTGGGCGACGCCTTCAACCTGATGCGCAACGGTGTCTATGCAGCAACCGCAGCCGTGGCAATCAGCATCTTGCTACTGCTTATCAGCGCCTTTACCCGTCGCATGGGCGCTGGCGTAGTCGCTATTTTCGTCATTGTTGCAACCGCTGCCTTGTTATATATGCCGTGGCAGCAATGGCAGCGTGCACAGCAAGCACCGCCCATTCATGATATTACCACCGATACCCAAAACCCACCCGACTTTGTTGCGCTAAGAGACGCCCGCGAGGCAGCGCCAAATGCGGTTGATTACCCAGGTGAAGCCACCGCGCGACAACAACAAAATGCTTATCCAAATGTGCGGCCTTTACAAGTCACTGCGCCTAAAGCGACCGTTCTTGCGGCAGTTCAGGCAGAAGTAGAAGCGTCCGGCTGGCAGATCGCTGCGATCACAGAGAACACTATCGAAGCGACCGCCACAACCCGCTGGTTTGGCTTTGAAGATGACGTCATTATTCGTCTTTCTGAGCAACAAAACAGCGTGCAGGTGGATATGCGTTCAGCATCCCGCCTGGGAGCTAGCGATGTCGGCACCAACGCGCTGCGTATCGAGACCTTCCTGGATAACCTAGCTAAGCGGCTAGAATGAAGGCCTTACCTGACGCGGCTTGTATCTATTGATCGATTTAACGGAAGAGAGCCAGTTTCAGCGCACTTCTTTCAATAATTTCTTTCAGTGCATTTGGTTAGTACGTGCGGCAGCTTCTCTGCTCAGAATTTGCTGTGCATCCAACGAGCCAATCGCCACGTCTACATTTTTTGGAATATCACCGCTAAGCTGAAGCGCTTGGTAACGTAGCGCGCAGACACGCAAAAATGAGGTGAAATTACCTAGATCGTGGCCAGCGTCAATTGACTCGTGATAAAGCCGCGTAATCAGTTGGGCCGTATTCATCCCATCGCGTTGGGCCATCTCTTCCAGCAGGTGCCAGAAGTAGTTCTCCATACGAACGCTGGTCACCATGCCATCAATGCGCAGCGAGTGTGTGGCACTACGCCATAGCTCCGGGTCGGCATCAATAAACAGCTTGCACATCGTTACGCCCTCTCCGCTATCAAACTCTACTATTAAGCTACTAGGCAAGATCTGCTATCGAGTAAATTCTGCTCTTTAGCATAGCGGCTAACAGACAACGCGCCCAACCGTATTGAGTTCGATACCGCTGAGCGCAAAAGGGGTAGCCTATCAGTACTACTTAGCCAAGAGCGCCATAAACTGGGCAAGCCATGCAGGGTGTGCGGGCCATGCAGGTGCAGTGACCAAGTTGCCATCCGTCACGGCTTCCGTGACTTCCAGGTTTGCGAAGTGGCCACCGGCAAGTTCCACTTCTGGCTGGCAAGCCGGATAAGCGGAACACTGCCTGCCTTCTAGCACCTTAGCGGCAGCCAGTAATTGGGCGCCATGACAAATAGCAGCCACCGGTTTCTGGGTTTCAAAGAAGTGTTTCACCATCGCCAGCACTTGCTGGTTTAAGCGCAGGTATTCCGGTGCACGGCCACCAGGAACTACTAAGGCGTCGTAGTCAGCCGGGTTGATGTTGGCAAAATCAGCGTTCAGAGCAAAACGGTGGCCGGGCTTTTCAGTGTATGTTTGGTCACCTTCAAAATCGTGAATAGCCGTTGCCACGGTATCACCGGCGACCTTGTCGGGACATACCGCGTCGACTTGATGGCCAACCGCCATCAGCGCCTGGAAAGGCACCATCGTTTCATAATCTTCAGTGAAATCGCCGGTAATCATTAAAATTCGTTTGTTGCTCATCTCACTTCTCCTTGTCGTTATTGGTCGAGGCACAGAGCACACGAATGGTGTGTTAAATGAGAGTAGCAAGCGCAGCTTCGCAGCGGGTAGTAAGCCACTACTACATCCACTACATCCACTACATCCACTACATCCACTACATCCACTCACGACAAGGCTTATTGCATCGGTTAGCTAGATTACGCAGGGCGCTCAATAGCAAAACGGTCACTGATGCGAACATAATCACTGCCTGCCAAGCGCCCTACTGGCTTTAGCACGTCCATATTGATATGCCGACCATCCCATATCGCGTCATCAATATGAATTGCGACAATCTCAGCAAGCACTAACGATCCCGCTAATGGCTGATCGCCAAAACGAATTAAGTCACGCAGCTTGCAACCAAATGCGACCGGGGCACCTGCGATACGTGGCACGCTGATTCCCGGCATTTCAGCCTTCTCTAGCCCCGCTAATAAGAACTCGTCTTGCTCGGGAGGAACACTGGCACTGGTCGCGTTGAGCGCGTCTATCAAGGTTTCATTGCCTATATGCACGACGCATTCAGCCAGTTCGGTTAAATTGCGCAGCGTATCTTTGGGCTGCCCACTGCCATCAAGCAGCGGTGAAAAAGCCAGGATGGGGGGATTAACGCTGGCTACATTAAAAAAAGAGAACGGGGCAAGGTTTGTATTGCCGTCCTTATCTTGAGTTGACACCCATGCAATTGGCCTTGGACAGACACTGCCTGACAGCAAACGGTAGATAACACCAGCACTCAAAGGTTGTTCATCGAGTAAGTAATCCATGGGTATTCCTATGGCAGTGGTTATAAAGAGTAGCAAGCTACTTTAAAGTTGTGCCCCTGGCTGGGCAACCCAACAGGCCCCGCAGGCATCCAATGAGCATAGTACTCGTGAGACATGCCAACACCGGCCTTAACCCGTCTCACGCCGGCTGCTTAGCACTAAGTATGCTAGCCTTACGGGCTACACGCGACATAAAGGAACTGGATGCTCACTATCTCAAACAACGTGACGCTAGCGGACTGGGAAATTGATATTAGTCAGATCAGAGCGCAAGGCTCGGGTGGCCAAAACGTCAACAAAGTCGCCTCTGCGGTGCATTTACGTTTTGATATTCAACGCTCTACGCTACCACCGATTTACAAAGAGCGATTACTGGCGCTGTCTGATCAGCGCATCAGTAAAGAGGGCGTGGTGATTATCAAAGCGCAAAGTTACCGCACCCTGGAACTGAACAAAGAGGACGCTCTTGCACGCTTAAAGGCACTGATTCAAAGCGCGGGCAGGCAGCAGAAAGCGCGGCGGCCAACGAAGCCCACTAAAGGCTCGCAACAACGCCGTGTGGACCACAAAACGCGTAAAGGCAAAACGAAGTCGCTGCGTGGTAAAGTGCCACTCTCATAAGGCGTGAACTGAATTTATGCTATCGCTGTGCATAAGAGGTAAGCAGAGTAAGTAATGCTCGCCTAGCACCGTTTTCTCACCACTGCATTGAGCTTAGCCATCATGTCCAGCGACTCATCCACTACACTCTGCGTTCCCCGTCCGCTGTCGCCCTGTATTCAGGTCTGCAACATTGATCCAGCCTCTTCACTGTGCCAAGGCTGCGGCCGAACGCTAGATGAAATCGCCTGTTGGGGAAGTATGACCGAGGCCGAGAAGACCCCGGTATGGGAGCGACTTGAGCAAACAGGCTATGTCGATACATTACGCCAGGAAGAGCACTAGCTCTCTGGTATATTTCGGTCGCTCAGAATATGATGCAGTTCGCCACACGCCACCATCGGATCGTCGCAGTTAATCACAACCTTTGATTCTGCCAACACATAGCTACGGCCTGTGGTGGTATTCTCCACTACCTGATAAGCGCCTTCTTGATGCGTGCCGGTGAAAGTGCCAATAAACCCCGTTTCACGTAGTGACACGGTTTCTAACTTATCACCGACCGTCAGCCGACCTTCATAATTCATCAGCGCTAACCGCGCAGAAGTGCCCGTGCCGGTGGTACTACGACAAATAACACCTGGATGTACATAGGTTGTTGAACGCGAGCGAATATAGCCTTCCGCCACCTTCTCTTCCGGCCCCATAAAATGTAAAAACGGCAGTGGCCCTACATCTCCCAGGGTGTAATGAGAATAACCGCGCTGCGCTTGGATCGCCTCAACAATTTTATAGGCACAAGCGGCAAGCGCCTGCTCCTCACTGCGCACTAGCTTGAAGCCCAACTCTTCGGCATCCACCAAGGCATAAAAGCCACCGCTATAAGCGACTGAGTAGGTCACTGTCCCTAGTTCAGGAACTTGAATCGTATCGCGATAGGTGTCGATATAGCTTGGTAGGCCTTCACAGGTAACAGACTCCACCACGCCATTGGACACCTTCGCTTCAATTTGCACCAAGCCTGCGGGGGCTTCTAGTTTAAAGCGCTGAATCCCTTCCTGCTTGGGCACCAGTCCACTTTCCAGCACCGCAGTGGCAGTACATAGCGTGTTAGAGCCCGAGTAAATTGGGTAACCCATGACTTCCATAATGATATAGCCCGCGACGGCGTCCGGGTGCGTGGGAGGCACCAACAGGTCTACCGACATCTCCGGAATACCATACGGCTCTTCTAGCAACAGCCGTCGCAAACCATCGGCATCATCACGCAGAAACTCCATTTGCTGGCGTACTGTGGCACCAGGAAGCACGCCGATACCTCCCGTCACAATACGGCTAACATCACCACCGGCATGGGTATCCATCAGCTGAATCGTATGCAGATTATTCATTAGCACTGCTCCTAGGCGGTAGTGAGAGCAAACGGCGCACCATGGGTTTCCCACTGCGCATCAGGAACAATAACTATTTTTCCCAAGTAGTTACTGCCACGACTTACAAAGTAGCGTTCAGCGTTATGTAGATCTGAGAGTTTAAAGGCCCCATGTAGCACTGGCTTCAGCGCGCCACTGCGAATCCACTCAATCAGTTGCTCAGCCTCTTCGCGAGTGCCATGGGAAACGCCGAAAATCTGCACTTGGTACAAGTAGATGCGAGTCCACATAATTTCGCTGATATTGCCACCACTGGCGCCTGCAATGGAAAGCCGTGGATAACTGTTACGGCCTTGCATATCAACGATCATGGTATCGATAAACAGATCGGTCATCTGCCCACCGACCAAGTCCATCACTGCATCAATCGGCTTACCGTCCGTGGTCGCCAACACACGCTCAACAAACGTCGACAAATCCCCTCGATCAATGACGGCTTCGGCACCCAACGCTAACAGCGCATCGGCCTTATCCGGCTGACTGACAGCGTAAGGAACAGCGCCCACAATCCGGCAAAGCTGAATTAACGCCGTTCCAACACCACCACTGGCGCCGGTCACTAACACACGTTCACCCGCGCTAACATTGGCAGATGTCATCATGTGGTAAGCCGTCTGATACGAGCACATCCCCATCGCAGCAAGCTCTGCATCGCGCAGTTCAGGGTTGGGAACATGGTGAAACTGATCGGCGGGTACGGCGACAAAGTCAGCATAGCCACCATCAGCTCCGTGGCCATAATAGTCAGGCGTCAAGTTGATATCGCGGCGCTCATCAGCGTAAATATTGAAATCGAGCAGGCCTCGTTCTCCAATACGAGCAGCATCCACCCCCTCGCCTACAGCCACCACACGCCCAGCAATATCAGCCCCTTGAATACGAGGGAACGTCAGCGTGGGCGATCCTCCCATCGCAAACGATGTCACTTCCTCTTTGCCTTTCGTAGGGTAAAGCCCTTCACGCGCTTTCCGGTCGGTATTATTTTTGGCTGTTGCGGTTACTTGAACCAGCACTTGCCCCCCCCCTGGTTTAGGGGTAGCGACATCCTGCCGATACTGCAATTTATCTACGTCGCCATGGCCTGTTAACAACATGGCAGACATCATTTTCGGTACTTGATGTGCAGCTTCGGCCATAAATTTCTCCCTTATGACATGTTGGATGAACCTAGCTGACAATAACAAACTTTCGCCGCCACTCAAGAGTAATAATAAAAACGGCGTCAACGGATATAAACCATTGACGCCGTTAATTTTTATTAACAATTACTAGCTAAAAACAGGTACACCAATAACTAACACATGCAGGTAAAGAGCAAACAAAACATAGGCTATTAAACCAACCACAACGGTGGCTATTGTTGCGGGAACCGAGGTTGGTACTGGATTAGCGGGATGCAGGCGATCACGCTTTTTGGCTGCCTTAAAAGCCAGAATAGCCCACACCAAAAATGCCGCAAAAAAGACAATATCGCCAAGTCGTCCATTGGCCAATAAGTGCGAAAATGCCCAAATTTTTACGGCCAACGCCATCGGATGACCAAGCTTCGCTTTAATAGCATTACGCGGTACATAGGCTGCCACCAGCATAATAAAGGCAGGCACCATTAACAGTGCTACCGCATGGCGTAACCCCGTGGGGGGAAGCCAAACGTAGATAGGATCTAGCCGCATTTGGCCAAAACCGTAAATAGCCATCGCCAGTCCAACTGCCGATACGACGGAGTAGGCTATCTTCCAGGTGTTTTCGCCGTATTTAACAATTTGTCGCTGACGCCAGTCTTCAGCAAAGATACGCACAGAATGGCTGCCAAGAAAAATCAGCAGGCCAATAATCATGATGGTCATAAAAGTGGCTCTCAGGTTATTTGCAGGTCATTGGTCGACTGCGAGGATGCCACACTAGCGCTCAAACCACATGGCGAACTATCAATTTTTAGCCGATGGCGAGCAGCTATTTGAGTTTAGAACCAGTTTTTGCGTTTAAATAGCCAGATTAAACTCCCCCCAACCCCCAGCATGGCTCCCCAGACAAAAAAGTATCCGTACTGATAGCGCAGCTCGGGCATGTACTCAAAGTTCATGCCGTAAATACCGGCAATAAACGTCAGTGGCACAAATATGGCAGTAATCACCGTTAATAAGCGCATGGTGATATTTAACTGGTGAGAGGAAATCGAAATATAACCATCAACGAGATCGCCGCAAATGTCATAGTACATTTGTGTCAGTGTATATAGGCGCTCAAAACGCTCTTCTACATCCGTGATGGCATGCAGTGTTTCACTTTCTCCACGGGGCAAATGAGCATAGTCATAGGCAGTAAGCTCTTGGGTAATGCCTTTGTGGTAGCTAAAAACACGGCGCATCTTGACTAGTCGTGAACGGTAGGTGGTGATTTTCCGCATCAGCACATCATTACCAGCCTCCAAAAGCTCATCTTCTATGTCGCTTAGCTCGCTTTCAAATTCCAACAGGCTATCGATGTAGAAACCCGCCGAGGTGTACATAACTTTGAGTGCAACACGCTCAGGAGATAACGCCAGCAGCGTTTTGCCGTGCTCATTGAAGAGCCGTTCAATACTAAGCGCTTCACCAGCGTGCAGCGTGATTAGAAAACGCTCCCCAATAAAGAAGCATACCTGCTGAGGCACAAAGTTTAGCTGAGCATCAAACGATGAAATACCTCGGTAAATAATCAGGGTATGGTGCTCAAACTCTTCAATTTTCGGTGGATGACGCTCTTTGTGGGCATCTTGAATTGCCATTGGATGACAATCAAAACGTTCCAATAGCTGACGCTCACACGCCTCAGACTCACCTTTCATGTCTATCCATAGGTGGCTGCCGGGTATTGTTTGCCAGTCATCAATGAGGCGTTCATCGCCTTCGCGCACGTCACCTTCTGGCGTCGTTAGTAGGCTGCGAATCATGATCGTCCCTGTTAGTTGAGCTCACGGCTTAACGTTACGGCCTAGCGCTTCGTCGCTTAGGCAGGTAGGCCAGTGCCATGCTGACGACTATAGACGCCAGCAACGCCCCTAGAAAAGGCCCTAACGTTGGGATACTGCCTGGAAAGGTAGCCGCTATTATACCAGCCGTAATACTTCCCTGGCTTAGCCACCCCGGTAGTATTGCCCCAACTAATCCAGCCATGCCGCCACCAATCGCCGCAACTGGCGTCATACGTTGCCACAGGCCAAGCAGCACAGGCACCACGATGGCAGCGCAAAGCAAATCGGCTATCAAGAAGAGCCGTAGAACCGACAATCCCTGCAGGGCAATAACTATTACCGGCACCATTAGTGCGACCGTTATCCAACGCGCGGTCGTTAAAGATGCGGCATGTCGCTCACCGCCACGCCCTACTATCAGCGACGCTATGCCGTTTTGTAGCGTATCGACACTTGAGGTCACTAACGTGACGGCCAACACCAATGCAGGCAACGCCATCCAGGCAGGCGCATCGGTTAACAGCGCGAAGAAAGGAATAGGGGGTTCGCCCAAAGCAACACCGCTCATCGCGGCCATGATGCCGACACCGCCAATCACCATCACAACCAGCACGGTCAGACCGCCACCTAGCCAAGCACCGCGACCTAAGCTCTGATCGTCCCGGGCAGCCCAGACACGCTGCCAATAACCTTGGTGAAAAAGATTAGCGGCGGTCACCGCAATCACAAGCGTCAGGGCAACACTCAACGCGCTTGCGATAGGAATAGAAGGCATGACTGCATCGCTTGGCATAGCGGGTAGTCGCCAAATCGCCACACTACCTACGGCTAATAATAGGGCTAGCAAAAGCCAGGCCTGCCAGCGATCCGTTGCGAGACTTGCACGCAGCCCACCAATCACCGTATACACCAAGGTAGTGAGTGCAACGCCAATAATTACTAGTGCAGGCGGCACATCGGAAAGCAGTGCGGTAATAGCACCTATCGCGGTTAGCTCTGCTGCTAAAAAACAGCCCATGTAGGCTACGGATACCAGTAGCACCCAATGACGCACACCTTTGCCGTAACACGCGTGGGCGAATTCGGCGATGCTTCTGCCTTCTGGCAATGCACGGCGAATTTTTGGCCCGTACAACCCCAACACAATAAACGGCAGTGCAGAGCCCAGGGCATACCCTGCCAACGCTAACGGCCCCACAAAGGCACCAATTTCAGGCGGTGCAAACAGGATCCAGGCGCCCATTCCCGAGGCTAAAAAGGAGAATCCAAGTGTGGAAGCGGTTTGCGAGTTTCGTGCCGTGACATAGTCATCAAGCGACCCCTGCACATGACGTGCACGCAGGCCCAGCAAAGCAAAACAGAATAGCGCCGCACCAAGTACGGCTGACGTTAGGTAAGGCATGTCGCACTTCCTCCGCCGGTATGAACCGGATCAGGTTCCAGGGTCTGCGCAGTGCACATTCTCAGCCCAACAGCGGTGGGCTCCCCTGGCGACAGTGAATGGAGACGCTATCCTCGGTGAAAGCGGCTCGTTAGTAAAGGCTGGGCGTTAGTAAAATCTATCCGAGAGTCACGCCTAGATGTGTGTATTTAGCCTGCTAACGCGGCAGGCGTCCCATCAAATAAAACTCCTCATTAGGGGGCGTCCCCGCCATGGTGACTAATCGATTCGACATGCCGAAAAAAGCAGCAATGGCGCCAATATCCCAACAGTCCTCTAGCGTAAAACCTACTTTCTCTAAGGTTGTTTGCCACGTGGCAGAGAACTCCCCAACCTCAATCCCGCAGTGCAGTGCAAAATCCAGCATGACACGATGGCGTTCGCTTAGCCCTGCCGTCAGATGATTGATAGCGACATTGTCAGCGACTAAGGGATCTTTACTATAAATTCTCAATAGCGCGCCATGGGCAACAACACAGTAGAGACATCGATTGCGAGCACTGGTAGCCACAACAATCATCTCTTTCTCAGCTTTAGTCAGCGTGTCGGATTCACGCTCCATCAAGGCATCGTGATAAGCAAAAAAAGCGCGAAACTCTGCAGGGCGATGCGCCAGCATTAAGAACACATTGGGCACAAATCCCGCCTTGCTTTGCACTTCTAATATTGCATCACGAATATCGTCAGGTAGTTCATCCAGCGTTTCTGGTACACGGAAACGGCTAAGTCGATCAGTCATCGCTACACCTCACTTGCTGTTTTAGCTTTAAATTTTTGTTTTGCTTAAACAATTATGCTGTTGGATAACGCGATACGGTAACAAAACACTAAACAAAGTGACTTTCAATCGCGGCTAACGCTGTCCATACTCTCAACTATTCAATGACCTATAAGCCGTCAGAAAGTGCAACAAACGGCAATTAACAGGAACACCAAAATGCATTATTCCGAAGCCAAAGAGCATACGCCTGGGCGTTTGCATACTCTTTTTGCCGACCCTTATTGCGCGTTTAAAAACAACACCGATGAGCGTCAGCTGCATATCCGGATAATGCTACATACCCTTCTTGCACTGCCTATGCATCACGCGCGTGCCACGCTCCGGGTTATCCATGGCTGGGAAAACGGCGGCTTCGAGCCAAATGATCTAAAGCACAAGGACTTCCCGCTTGCCTCTTTAGATGATTTCCACCGAGTGGTTAACGAGGTCCCTCCTAACCCTCAAGAACACGAGACGTCATTAAACGCTAGCGCGCCGCTCCTCTCAGCACCACTGGCGAGCGTATTCGCCAACGCAGCAGCCGATGGCATCATCGTTTCTGACGCGCTGCGCAGCACACCTGCCCGCTGGCCTACTTTGAAAGGCGGTTTAGCCATTTATACGCTCTTCAAAATGTATCATCGCTTAGTTTATGGCGAAGATGACAACTACCGCTGCTCTCAGTGTGAAACGCCCGATGGCCTGCATGAGCTACATGAGTTTCATCTTGAAGAAGGCGAATTTGCACTGTTAGTTCCTCACAGCACAACAGCGCAAATGACCACTCCCACCATTCTCGTTATGCACGCCAGTCAGCTTGGCCCGATCGGCCAACTCTTAAAAAGAAGCCTGCCGTTATTTCAGATCACATAAGTTGAAACGGTCAAAGCCCCGCTTAGTGCGGGGCTTCTCCATGGTGCAATTAGCTCAACGAAATAGTGCTATTAATACCGCTAGATACATTTTGTGGTTCGAACCAGCGGGCAGTGACCGTTTTGGTCTGTGTCCAGAAGGTAATTGCCTGCTTGCCGTTCGGCCCCAAGTCACCAAGCTTGGAAGCTCGCGAACCCGTAAAGCTGAAGTACGCGACGGGCACAGGAATCGGCACATTGATACCAATCTGGCCGACGTCGATATCCGTTTCAAAGCGCCGTGCTACCCAACCTGAGTTGGTAAATATCGACGTACCGTTGCCGTTAGGGTTAGCGTTGATAAACGCAATCGCGTCATCCAGAGTCTCCACATTGACCACACATAGTACTGGCCCAAAAATTTCTTCTCGGTACACCGTCATATCAGCGGTCACATCGGCAAACAGCGTTGGGCCAACAAAGTTGCCGTTTGGATAGCCCTCTACCGTGCAACCACGGCCGTCTATTAGCAGTTTAGCGCCCTCTTTTTCACCCGCTGTAATCAAGCGCTCAACGCGCTCTTTCGCTTGCGGTGAGACAAGCGGTCCTAAGTCGGCATCGCGCTGGGTGCCTGGGCCAACTTTCATGCTGCGTGCGCCTTCCTCAATATCTTTCAGCCACTCTCGCGCTTCACCTACCAACACCACTACAGAGTTAGCCATGCAGCGCTGGCCTGCGGCACCAAACGCCGAGCCAAGTAGGCTATCAATCGCTTGGCTACGGTTAGCATCCGGCATAACAACGCAGTGGTTTTTAGCTCCCATCATCGACTGCATACGCTTTCCAGCGGCGGCAGCACGGTCGTAAAGCAAGGAGCCCACATGAGTCGAGCCGATAAACGAGAGTGCTTTAATATCCTGGTGGTCGGCGATTTGGTTGGCCACATCAGGGCCGCCATGAACCACGTTTAAAACGCCGGCCGGGACGCCCGCTTCATGGGCAAGCTCAACCAGCCGCATGGTGGAACTAGGATCCTGCTCGGACGGTTTCAGGACAAAGGTATTACCCGTTGCGATGGCAAGCGGGAACATAAAACAGGGCAACATAATCGGGAAGTTGAAGGCGGTAATACCTGCACCAACGCCCAACGGCTGGTGCATGGTGTAAACATCAACTTCATTAGCGGCATTTTCCGCTAACTCACCTAGCTGCAGCGAGGTAATTGAACAAGCATGCTCAACAACTTCTAAACCACGCCCTACTTCACCTTCAGCATCAGGCAAGGTTTTACCGTGCTCTTCGGTAATCAGCGCGGCTAATTCAGCGGTATTTTCGCGTATCAGTGCCTGGAGTTTCAGCATGATGCGCATGCGCTTGCCAAGCGGCACTTTACGCCACTCTTTAAAAGCTGTTTTAGCGCTGGCAATTGCGCGTTCCACCTCTTCGGCAGTACAAAATGGCACCCTGGCAACCACTTCCTGAGTAGCCGGGTTTACCACATCACGCCAATCCTGGCTTTGTGACATGACTGGCTGGCCATCGATATACATAGGAATTTCACGAACGGACATGACTACCTTCCTCAGCGTTGTGTTTGTTATGAGACGCAAAGATGAGCCATAGGGTATATCAGCAAGTTGACGTAAACGTCAATTAGCCACTTGATAAAGAGCAGGACAATTTGCTGCCAAGCAGGCAGCCTGGGACTGATGCTCCACCATTAAACGGCATCATAAACGCCGTGGGGAGCACCAGTTCTGCTAGAGGTTGAAATGGATGCTAGCGATTAACGCTGGATAAGCCCGTTGGTTAACCACGGCAACCAGGCAAGAAGCACAAGGGTCACTAATGTTGCTAGCAAAAACGGCAGCAGTGAGCGAAATATCTTAAGCGGCGGCGCACCGGTCATTGAGGAAGCAATAAACAGCCCTGCCCCTACGGGGGGCGTTAACAAGCCCATTACCAGGGTTAAACACACCACTACACCAAACTGATAGGGACTAATCGCGAATTGGCTTTGAGCAATAGGCATTAAAATCGGCACTACTAAAATTAGCGCCGCAATACCATCAATCACCATTCCCACTAACAGCAGCGCGCCAATCACCAGTAGCAAGAATACAAAAGGGTCGCTAGTCAACGCGGCAATCCATGCGGCGGCCATTTGCGGAAGCTGCTCATAAATCACCACCCAGCCAAACACACCAGCAGCGGCAATCAGCATTATCACTAAGCCGGCGTTAATCGCGGTGCGCGTCAGCACTTGGGGCAACTGGCTAAAATGCAGATCACCGTAGACAAAACGTCCCATCAATAGCGCCGCCAGTGAAGCCAGCGCGGCCGACTCCGTTGGCGTGGCAACCCCCCATAGAATGCCGCCGATAATGATCACGGGAATGAGCAGTGCAGGCAGCCCCCAAAGCAGGTCGTGAAGCGCCTGACGGCGAGTAGGCCACTGACCTTTAGGATATTGCTGGAGCAAGCCTACCAAGGCAATCACGATAAAAAAGCTGGTTCCCAAGAGCAGCCCCGGCAGCAACCCAGCAATAAACATTTCCGCAATCGGCACTTGAGCCATGACGCCAAACAACACAAACAGCATGGAAGGTGGAATAATCGGCGACAGTAGCCCACCCGCGGCGGTAATCGCTGCGCTGTAGGATTTGTCATAACCTTCCTGCTCCATTGCTGGCACCATCGCACGAGACATAATGGCAATTTGCGAGGCTGCCGAACCAATAATCGCCGCCATCATCATGTTGGCCACTAAATTGATATAGGCGAGGCCACCGCGAAATCCTCCTACTAAAATGCGCGCTAGAGCGATCAAGCGGCGGGTTAAACCGCCTTCATTCATTAATTCGCCGGCCAACATAAATAACGGAATCGCCAGCAATCCGTAGCTTTCAATGGCGCTAAACAGCTGCTGTGGATACGAATCAAATAACACCGTATTGCCTGACATTTGGATGTACCACATGGCAGTCAATGCCAGTACTAGCGCAATGGGCACAGCACCGAGCAACAGCAGCAAAAAAACAGCAATCGTCATAAACGTACCGTCAACAGGGTAAGCAGAATTAGCGTAGCGCTTTGGCGGTGGATTCTGGGGTCGGCGTTCGCCACTGTTTGAGTGACTGGATAAGATTCGCCCAGCTATGCAGGCTAAGGGACAATGCAAACCACGGCACAATTAACCACGCCCAGAATTTTTTAATGCCAAGCGTGGAGGTGTTTTCAGCGTAAATAAAATTGAATGTTTGCCCTTGAAAAGCACGGGTATCAAATCCTACTTGCACCAGTGCAAGTGGCTGATACCAGCGCCAGCAAAGCCACGCTAACAGCAGGGCAAATAACAGCACCATGGCATCTACCCAGATCCCTATCAATTTCCGGCCGGATTGCGGTAACAGATCACTTAGCAACGTGACCGCTATCCCCTGGCGGCGTTTAAACACCGTGGCGGCTATCAAAAAGGTCATCCAGATCATGGCATAAATCGCCAGCTCGCTAATCCAGTAAAGCGGGCTGCCTAGGGCGCGAAACGCAATATTGGTGAGAATCAGACAGGTAACCACCGCCGCTAAAGCAGCGGCGGCAATCTCTTCACAGCGTGCAAGCCCTAATGAAAAACGTTGCAGCATGTTACTCTTCACGTAACCGGTCAGCCTCGGCGCGTAACGTTTCTAACATAGGTGCCTTAGGCGCCCAGATGTTTTCCCACTGTGCAATGGCGTCAGAGAAAAACTCAGCATCCGCTTCAACGATGTTGATATCCAAGGCGCGGATCTCCTCTTCCTGAGCGGCATCCTTCTCTTCAAACCCCACTAACACGTTCTCTAGATGCTCAGCCATCGCAGTATCAATCAGCTCACGATCTTCGTCAGAAAGATCGCGCCATACTCGCCCAGACACGACGCCCACCATAGGGAACATCATATGGTTAGAAATCAGCAGATTTTCCGCTTGCTCGTAGAATTTCAAAATCAAAATAGAGTCGAAATCCATATCAATGGCATCGACCTGACCATTAGCCAGCGCGTCATAAACTTCTAAGAGCGGCATGGGTGCAGGAGCAGCCCCCGTGGCCGTATAGAAATCTCGAATCGGCTCAAAAGGAGTAATACGTAAACGCTGTCCCTGCAGATCGTCGGCGCTTTCAATAGGATCACGGCTAAGCACTTGGCGCATACCTACCATGCCATAGCCAACGCCAATTAAGCCGACTTCTGCTGGCATTAACTCGAGTAGCTCCCCTGCCGCATCAGAACGTAAAAGCCGTGCTGCGTGATTAACGTCATCGACCAAGTAAGGCGCGTATAGTGCGCCAAAATCTGGAATACGGTTGGAAATTTCGGCAATCGTCAAGAAAGCCATGTCTAGCGCGCCGGTTTGAAGCTGCTGAACCATTTGCGCTTCATTGCCAAGCTGCTGAGCTGGAAAAACACTAACGCTATGCTCGCCACCAGAGCGTTCGTTAAGTGTTTGGGCAAAGGCTTCTGCCTCGGTAGACCATAGATGCTGTGCTGGCGTGATAAGACCGAGACGAAAATCCCGCGCCTGAGCACTCATGGCTGAAGCGGCGAGCGTCGCTGCTGCGCAGGCAAGCGTAAGCGTTTTGATGCGATTCATGCAAAGCCTCTTGTATCCAGCGGAAGCGCCGAGCGCGCTTCGCGCATTTTTTTAATTGATAGGCTTTGAGAATACCTTAGCGTTAGCGTTAATGGCACCCGCCATTACGCTAACGCAACAACACTACCTACGCCGCCTCGTAAGCCGCCTTTAAGCGGTAGAACTCATCAACAATCGCTGCCATCTCAGTTGCGTTGTACTCACATAAGCCGCTGACCACTAATTTTTTCGAGCCAACCCCAACCGCTTCTCCAGCAGACTCAATCGAGAACTCAAGCAAGGCATCAGCACGTTTACCTTGAACCTCTAGCGAGGAGCTCGTTAGGGCTAAGTTCGGCGAGAAACCGTCTAGACGCTCTAAGTAAAACCCCATGCTGTCGTATATAACCAAGGGCCGCTTAGGGTTAAACATTACCCCATGCTGTTCCATTAAAGGCTTTAAATAGTGAGGGAAATTCTTACCTGAAAACGCCACATAGCAGCGGGCAAACGCCTCAATCGCCGCTTCATCGCGAGTAACTTCTCCGCTACGCGTCACCTGTAGATAGCACTTGCCACCTTCATCGCAGACAAGTAGATCACCATTCGCTTCTTCACTAAACTTGAGAGGTGTATCAGCTCCCACCATATTGGTGAAGCGAAATTCCATTTGTCGCGACAACCCAAACTTCACCAGCACCAGCGTAAATAGCAGGTCTCCAGGTACGCAAAAACGACGCGCATCTGGATTATGAATCGGGTTGTAATCGCCGGCCACGCCCTTGGCGAAACGGCTGGCCTGCTCAGCAGAGATCACAACATACTCTCCGCGCTGCGCGTAAAAATCCTTGAACATGGCTTTGCTGCCTGCCTAGCGTTGAAATCGAAAACCCATTACGGCCCCACGACGCGCATAATGCCATAAAACACGCGCCGACAGGAGTCATCTGCAAGGAAGCCCGTATGCCGAAAGAGAACCTTAGATCAAAACGCCTCCCCCGTGTCCTGATAATCACGCTGTTAAGCGCATTGATCGCGACATTAGTATGGGTATTTGGCAGTAGTTGGCTGCTAAATAGTCAATGGCTACCCAAACGGCTGTCTCAGATCGAAGGAGTCGAAGTACGCTGGACGAATGCAAACAGTCTGCATCCAGGGCGCTGGGAGGTAGAGAACCTTTACTTGGCACGGGAAGACGACAGCTTACCGATATCCGTTGAAGCCCAACGTGCAACGCTTTCGCTATCGCTACTAGCACTTCTGCGCGGTGAACTACACATACAAGCACTCAATGCCAACGGGCTTCGCCGCTTAACCGTAGGCGATATTGCCCTTGAGGCACAAGGCCAGTTGCAGGTGGCGGATACCCAGCTAAGTCGCGCTGCATTAGCCGTTCCTAACGTGTCGTTGGATATCAGCCAAGGCCACCTAATACGCCTTAGCGACCAAGCCTCGTTAGTACAAAATATCCAGTTACGCGCAGACGCCTCCCTGTACAGTGTTACTACCGCGCAAATTCCCCGCGAAGAGCTCACCGCTGAACTGCTCAGCGCCCTGTCTGCACAACTGACCATCGCGGCGCAGGCAGATGCTTGGGACGTGTTTATGCCCTACTTAGAAGCGCTGCCCTGGCTGACACTTGATGGTCACGGCAACTTAGCGGGTGAACTTAATCTAAGCGATGGCAAGCTACAGCATGGCAGCGAACTAGCCTTAACTGCACCTGAATTGCGCTTAGCGGTAAACGAGCAGCGCCTGCAACCCCGCGAAACAGACGACCTGCGTTGGTTGGTTGCAGAAACACCGCCTCCGCTCCACACCGCCGTTGGTGAAGGCGCTGTGCGCTTGGCGGTAGAAGACAACAAGCTCAACTTTTCAACGCAACTCGTCGATGTCGTCTTGGCGGATACTCACCCTTATGCCACCAATACGCAGCTTCACCTATCAACCAGTATGCCCAATCAGCGCCTCGACCTGTTAGACCTGCCCACTGGCGCCTCGCTGGCGCTACAGGGCGACGTCACTCGCCTAGACATGCTTGATCGCTACTTGGCACACACCTTTGACGGTCAAGGGGTTCGGCTTGAAGGTAACGGCCAAATTGAAGCCAGCGTGACGCTACGTGACGCCAAGCCACATGACGCCTTCTTAACGATTCAAGCACCAACGCTTGCGGCGAATTTAGTTGATTTCACGGCTCAAGGAAGCGGCTCATTAGCCGCACAACTGTCAAGCGAAGAGACGATAGACGCGACACTCACCTTCACCGACGCCACCCTTAGCCACCATCAGCGAACGTTGATGGCGGACGCGGCCATTACGTTAACCGCACTGAGCCCACTGAACCCAGCGCTAGCGCGAGAAAACGCCACTGCCCGGCTAACCTGGCAGTCCGCTCGGTTACCCGACATTAGCGTGTTACAAACTTATCTTAAAGCCGCCCTGCCCGACCCTGCCCCATTGCAATTGCTTAGTGGCCAAGCGACTAGCCGTGGGCAACTCGACTTCACCACCGATCAAATGCGCGGTGAGATCTTTTTAGCAGGAGAGCAACTAGCCACCCGCTGGCAACACACTGAACAGAACGGCGTACTGGAAAGCGACGCACAGCTTAGGTTAACCATTCGCCAAGCCGCGCTTGATGGCACAAGGCTTGATATCAGCGGCTCGCGTCTGCGCTGGCAAGTGGCGGATGCACAGTCTACCAGCGAGCGATTAGAGAGTATTTTAGTGCTCAATGACGGCCGTTTTCAGCGCAACGTCAGTAACGGTGATGGAGATAAACCGCTCAGTGGCGAGTTTTCACTCGAAGGTAGCGTTCAGCGACTGGGGTTCTTAAATACCTTTTTACCCGACGCCCATGGTCTAGCGCTTTCCGGTAATGGCCAGCTATTAGCCCAAGGCGCATTTCGTAATGACCGTTTACTCGCCCCCACCCGCCTACGAGTGAATGCCAATCAGCTCGAAGTGGCATTTTTAGATTACCTTGCGACTGGGCGTGGCGAACTGACTGCCCAGCTCGACACGTCTGAGCATGCCCAGCTTTCGTTAGGCATTCCACACTTTGCACTTATGCGCCAGGGTGATGACCGCCCCCATTTGGAAGGCCGCCACTTTGCCCTCACGACCGAAACTGAACGTTTTAGTGACGTGCTAGAGTCGCCAGAGCCCGATTTCTTCACTACCCGCATCGCGCTGCCTATTACGGAAGTGCCAGACTTCACCCGCTATAACCGCTACCTACCTGAAAATGCCGGGGTTACCTTACTGGGCGGCCAAGCTAGCCTAACCAGCGAATGGTTATTGGATGGACTTACCGCCCAGGGAAACATGACACTACGCGCATTTGGTGCCGAACTAGCGCTACTTGATCAACAGCTTAAGGGCGATGTTGAGTTACATCTACAGCTCAGCGAAGGTGATTTAGAAACACGTCGTTTCAACGCCAATGACTCGTTTCTGCGTCTTGAAAACGTCTTCCGGCAAAGCTCGGAAGGCACACAGGATGCTGGCTGGTGGGTACAGCTCACCATGGAAGAAGCACAGCTTGAGTGGGGAGATCCAATCAGTTTAACCAGCCAACTGCGCCTTGGCATGCGCGACACAGGGCTATTGGCCCGACTCTTTCTCGCCCGCGCCAGACAAAGTGATTGGCTGGGACGGTTATTAAACGTGCATGACATTAACGGTAGCGCACAGCTGCTGATCAACGGCGAACGCATAGGCCTACATGATCTCACGCTTAGCGGCGGCCCCCTTTTGCTGCTTTCCGATGTCACTCTGGCTGAAAAAAGCGCCAATGGTGCGCTCTATGCACACCTTGGCGCACTAGGAATAGGTGTAGAGCTGATCGACAGCGAACCCACGTTAAAGGTACTGCAACCAAGACGCTGGTTTGATCGCTGGCGAGAAGCAAATGGGTTTTGAATGACAAGAAGAAAGAGGCAAAGGAGAACACGCCTGCCTTTCGCGGCATCGCCAAAGGAAGTCTGCTCAGCTAACGCTTGTTACGCTCTCGCCGGATCATGCGTACCCGCTCTTTGGCTTTCTGAGGGGTCGATAACGGTGCCGAGGCCTCATCTTGCGTTTTCGGTGGCAGCGTAACCCAGGCAAATACCGGTAGCGCTAGGTGCCAGTGAATCGCCGCTAGGCGCAACCCGAGTGTCGCCGTTAATGCAGCGGCAATCGCAACGCTTAGCGGCGCCTCTAATGCATCGAACGCCACATACACAATGCCACCCGCCAAGGCTGCCGTTGCGTAGATCTCTTCACGGAGCACCATGGGCACCCGCTGGGCTAACACATCACGGATCATGCCACCCGCTACGCCAGTCATCATGCCCATTAACACCGCCACAACGCCTGATGTGCCCAACAACAGTGCTTTATGGGTGCCAATGACAGTAAATAGCGCCAGTCCAAACGCATCAGCGACAGGCAAAAAGCCCCGAGAAAGGCGATGAATATAGTGAAACCCCACCAAAGACACGCCGACTGTCGCTAATATCACCCACAAATAGGTCGGATCAGTTACCCAGAATACCGGACGAACGCCCAGCACCAGATCTCTGAGTGTGCCGCCGCCAATACCGGTCACCGCCGCCAACACCAGCATACCGAAGGGATCCATTCGCGAACGACAGGCTAAAATCACCCCTGACAAGGCGAATACGATGACACCCGCCATATCTAACCAATAAATCACACCCGACACACGACTCTCCTTAGAGACATGCTCAGTAAGGCAAGTAGGATAGCACTCCACTGCGTACTCAGGTCATCAACAAGAGGATGAGGCCACTAAACAGTGGCTGTTACGCAGTACACAGGCCAATATACGCCGAGTAGGTTACGCTAGTGAACAGCTTCATCCATAGACTGCAAGGAGCACACATGGACTGGAACCCTGCTTATACTTGGCTGGTGATTGCTCTGCTGCTGAGTCTCGCAGAATTGACGTCTGGCGCAATGTTACTGCTTGCACTGGGAATTGCTGCGGCGCTCACCGCGGCGGTCACAGCACTGGGATTATCACTGCCGTGGCAGTTACTTAGTATGGGAATTTTCGCGGGTGTCTTAGTGCCTTTAGGCGTTATGGTTATTCGTCCGCGCTTTTCACCAAGAGGCGTTGCCTACGGCACAACCGGCACAGGTGTCGAAAAAGGTAACCATTACAAAACACTGGTTCGCGACTTTGACAACGTAACCGGCATTAAAGTGAACGGTGATTTCTACCGTTTGCGTGTTATTGAGAGCGGTGATACCGACTTACCGCCAGGCACCCGAGTTATCTTTAAGCACTTTGAAGGTACCACGGCCGTAGTGACGCTGACACCTCCAGAAAATACCAATCACTAGGATGCATCTTCACCACGCAAGGAGCCATAAACATGGATAACCTCATGGATTTATCAATTAGTCCAGGCCTGCTGATCAGTTTGATTATTGTTGTTATTGGCGTGCTCATTATCTCGAAAGGATTGGTCATTGTTCGCCAGTCAGAAGTGATGGTGATTGAACGACTGGGCTCCTTTCATCGCGTACTTGAAAGCGGCATCAATATCATCATTCCGTTTATTGAGCAGCCACGCGCGATCACAATGCTGCGCTACCGAAAAATGGGCGAGGATTACACAGCGATTACCAGCGATGAAGTCCGCATTGACCGTCGTGAAACGGTTATGGACTTTCCTGGCCAGCCGGTCGTCACTACGGATAACGTCACGGTGAGAATCAATGGCGCGCTTTATTATCAAATCATCGATCCTAAACGAGCGGTCTATGAAGTAGAGAATATGAGCCAAGCCGTCGAGGTGCTGGCCAAAACCACGCTTCGCTCGGTGGTCGGTAAGATGGAGCTAGATAAGCTGTTTGAGTCACGTGCCGAAGTTAACAATGAAATCCAGGCAGCGATGGAAGAGCCCGCTTCCAAATGGGGTGTCAAAATCTCCCGAGTAGAAGTGCAGGATATCGCCATGCCAGAAGAGGTAGAGTCTGCAATGCGTCTACAGATGGCCGCGGAACGTAAACGCCGCGCGACAGTGACAGAAGCAGAAGGAGAAAAGTCAGCAGCCATTGCAATGGCTCAAGGACAGCGTGAGTCGGCTATTCTTAACGCTCAGGGTGATAAAGAGTCGGCGATTTTACGCGCTCAGGGTGAGCAGGAATCCATCAAGCTCGTGCTTAGCGCCATCGGCGATAGCGAAGAGAATAAGCGCACCGTAGTGGGCTATCTACTAGGCCAAAGCTATATCAAAGGGCTGCCCCACATGGCGAAAGAGGGTGAGCGGGTATTCGTGCCTTATGAGTCCTCTGCTCTATTGGGGTCAATGGGCATGTTCCGTGAAATGGCAGGCTCACCTGAAGATACTGTCGCCAACCATCTCAAAAATCGCAGCCGTAGCGAGAGCAGCTTACGCAGCGGCATCGTCGGCGGCGCCGCATCCACTTAAAAAGTATGTTTTTACTCATACTGCGCTAGCCACTATTTCTACCAATAACGTCTATCAGCTATTTCTATCAGCGACGCAAAACCTAGCAAGACTGGGCCAACAAAGGCCCAGCCCCCTCTATTACTCTCTAGAAACATTTAGTAACGTTGACGAAACTACCATCGCCTTCGGCATATTTTTAGTTAAACTGGGAAGAATCTTTGTTGCTTACCTCATGTGCGCTTCAGTCAATTGCAGGCTTTGGCTGATGTACTTACTAGAAGAAGGATCATAATCAGGAGATTAGACGTTTATCATGCTGCCTCGTTGGCTTGCCATACGTCATTACCCTCAGCTGCTCCTAATGCTGACTACGCTTGTGATGCTTCCAAGTGGGCTTTGCGCAGCTTACCCGCCACAACCACTGCAAAGTTGGGAGTATCGCTGGGGCGACTCTCCACAGGATTCAAATAGCCATCCACGTTGGCTACAAAGCACTACAGCAGAATGGCAAACCATTGATTCCCCCTCCAACCCGCCCGGCCGCGAGGGGCACGAGCATCTCTGGTTACGCACAACACTGCCCGCTGGCGACTGGAACGACCCTGTTCTCTTTATTACCAGCATTAACCTTATCGGACAGGTTTATCTGGGCGACGAACTCATCTATCAATACGGCGAGTTTGACGACCAGGGAAAAGGAGACTTTGCTGGCTGGCCGTGGCATATGATCGATTTACCCGACGATGCCGCCGGGCAACCACTCACCTTTCGACTCTATTCGTACTACACCAGCATTGGCTTATGGGGCCAAGTCCAGGTAATGGAGCGTATTGATGTACTGAAACAAGTCATTCATGACTCTGCTCAAGATCTTGGCGTGAGTGCACTGGTAATGGTACTAGCGATCCTGGCGGCTATTTTCGCTTTGATAGGACCGCAGCGCCAAGGCTTCGGTGCCATTGCGCTTTTTGCCTTTGCCTCAGGGCTAATGTTGCTTGCTGAAACGCCAGCTCGCCAGCTAATTTCAGATGGCGCTCTGGGTTGGGACATGCTGCGCGCCGGAAGTTACTATACCCTGCCAGTGGCATTGGGGTTGCTACTCAGCGACTGGCTGGAAGGCACTGCAAAACGGTGGATAACACGGTTATGGGTTATCCACTCAATATACCTCGTTTTCGCTATGAGTTTGGTGCAGCTTGGTGTCATCAGCCTTTCACTCACGTTTCCCATCTTTGACGTAATGCTAGCCATCACACTTCCTATGATGCTGGTGCTCGCACTGATGCGCTTTCAACGGTTGACGCTCGAACAGCGGCTACTGGTAGTGAGCTTTATGTTTTATGCACCATTGCTGCTAGCCGATATGATTGTTGCCCACGGCTTTGTGACCTGGCGCAGCGTTCCATTGAGCTATGGCACGTTAGCTTTCGCTGTCGCAAACGCTGCTATTTTTCTATGGCATTATCGCCACACTCAACAACAGCTTGCGCTAGCGAATGAAACCCTTGAGCAACAAGTAGCGTCCCGTACTGCTGACCTTGACCGACTCGTTCAGGAGTTAGATAGCCTGTCGCGCAAAGATCCTTTAACGGGCCTGCATAATCGTCGTCATTTCGACACCGCATATGAGCACCAGTGCCAGCAGGTACGACAGCATACCAGCCAACTCTCTATACTCATGCTGGATGTGGACTATTTCAAACAGATTAACGACGATTTTGGTCATGATGCAGGAGACGCCGTTTTGGTAGAGATTTCACGGCTGCTGCGACAACACCTACGCGATCTCGACGTCATCTGCCGCTTCGGAGGGGAGGAATTTGTTGCCTTGCTGCCTGAAACATCGCGAATTGCTGCCGAATCCAGGGCAAAAGCGCTACTGCTATCCATCTCAAAGACAGCATTTGCTCATCAGAATATACCGCTCCGGCAAATAACGCTTTCCTGCGGCATAGCCACTTACCCTGATCACACCCAAGACCCCAAAAAGTTGCTTCGACTTGCCGACGAGGCACTTTATCAAGCAAAACACAGCGGGCGAAACCGCTGTGTTATTTGGGAAGACTCCCTTGAAGATCAAGGCTTTTTATTCAGTAAACAGCAGACGCTATGAACACGGTTGGCCTGGTTTGTTAAGCAGCATCTGTCTTCAAAAAGTGCTCCACGAACACCTTATAGTCTTGAGATACGCAATCGGCATAGGCAATTGCCAGGGTCGTCACTACCTCAATAAACTGCGCTTCGCGACCTTCTAAACGTTGGCATACCGCGTTGGCAAAGGGTGCTGACTGACCACGGTGAAGCGCCTGAGCGCCGCGCAAATGCTCACGCGCGAGAATTTCACCCCATTGGCGCGCCAATTTCCGGTAAGACTTACCGCCCGAAAGCTTGTGAGTAGGCACATCTTTTTTAAACGGAGAGCGCTCCCGAACCGAAAAAACTTTGCCATTCATGGTCAGCCAACCCAAATAGGTATCGGGGTGTTCGGCAATGGCATGAAATGCCGCTGCATGGCGAATGCCTTCATTAGGAAATAGCTTTCGCCACGCCTGTTGCTGGGCTTTATTCATTAAGCCATAAGCTTCCGGCGTTACCTGCTCTTTAACATCCAATATAACGTCGTCGTGCTCATGGTCCGCACCACCCTCAATCAATACGTAATATCGCTCTAAACCTAACGACCCCGTTCCTGCATCAAGGCGGCGAACGGTGTCTTTGACACGAAAGTGTTTTGGGTCACTCTCTTTGATCGGATGCTGTAATGTCTGCTGATACTCTTGCTCAATCAAGCGGCGCAGCTGGCTGGCGACATCTGCTGGTAAGTTCGCAAGCTTCCCAGAGCGCTCAGCGAACAGGCGCCCTTTCTGACTATCGAGGGTTGTCCATTTTTCCAGCATACGCGCCCGACTCTGCTTATCAGCGACGTTGCTCATAAAAGCCTTCAGCGGCCCCTTAGCGCTATCCAGAGTCACCGCCTCAATGGGCTGCTCTTTAGCCAGCGTATCTTTTTCATACGTTTCTTGGCTATAAACTGCTAGCGTATGGATGTATCCCTCTAACAGCTTTTTCAGCGCTTTATCTGTCGCTTTAGAACTTAGCCCTGCGTTTTCACGGCTGTCCAGTACCACGCTGATCGCCAGCCGCCATACATCGTATTGATAGTCACCTATCAATGCGTCATCGAAGTCATCCATACCGTAGCGCACCTGGTCGTCGTGGTGTCCATAAGCGCCAAAGTTATAAACGTGCGCATCACCTTGAAGCCACGTTTGGGTATTAGGCCATCCACCAAATAGCGCAAAGCGCCAGTCATGCCAAACGTCTTGCCAATACAAGTGATTAGTTCCACGAAAGAATCGGTAAGGAGACACGGCCATTTTGGCGTACTTCGCTTGGCGGTGCGCTGCATTAAGCGGCGCATTCACCTGCTGAATTGCCTCGATCACTTGCTGTGGGCGGTTATGCCCGGTTAATGCATGGCTCATTGCGTTGCCTTCATCGGTGCGTAAAAAGCAGTCTGCTATCAGCGTAGGTGATAAACGTTAACAGAATAAGTCATTCACAAATTATACCCATGCCCAGATACCCACGCCCAGCTGACTAGCGCTGTTAGATTGATCAGCACCGTCACCCAGAATACACGTCTGAAAGCGCGCTTTTGTGTTTTGTGGCGAAGCCATTGCTGCGCAATAATAGCCCCAGGCCAGCCGCCTAGTAGTGTCAGCACATGTAAGGTATTTTCGGAAATTCGTTGTGCGTTTTTTTGTGCAGCGGATTTATCTAACGCATAGGTAAAACACATCACCACACTGACCGCTAGATAAGCGCATAGTAACCAGATAGGCAGCTTTTCAATCATGACCGCGGCGGCCAGCAGCGCAAAAAATGTCAGCGCTATTACCAGTGAACGCCCCACAGAGCCTTTTCCGTGCCGAGGTGAACGAGCCTTCCGATTCAACATGAGTGTGTTGCTCCTTTCCTTGAGCCTCGATTATTCTAAAGCAGTTAGCAGCGGGCTTTCTGCCAACGAACCGCCCCAACCATCGCAGTGCACCAATTCAGTTAATGAAAGCCGAGAGCGCCACCCTTTTGCTTCCAGCTCGGGCTGATCTAAAAACCCGCTAACATAGCCCAGACAAAGATAAGCCAATGGATACACATGCTCAGGCAACTTCAACGCTGCGCTAAGTTGGTCTTGATCGAGAATACTCACCCAGCCGACACCAATGCCCTCTGCCCGCGCTGCCAGCCAGAGGTTTTGCACGGCTAAGCACGTGCTAAATAGGTCGGTATCCACAATGCTATTGCGACCTAGCACATGGGGGCCTCCCCGGCTGCGATCACAAGTAATGCAGAGATTCATCGGGCTTTCCAAAATACCTTGTAGTTTCAAGCCCTGGTAGCGCTCCTTGCGTTCTCCCTCAAACCGCTCAGCGGCTTTTTGGTTTTCTCGCTCGAACATCGCCAATATCGCCGCTCTCACCTCGCGGCTTTCGATCACCATGAAATCCCAGGGTTGCATAAAGCCTACCGAGGGAGCGTGGTGGGCTGCCTTTAAAAGCTTGGCCAGAATCTCGGGAGCAATCGGGTCGGGTAAGAACTGCGAACGCACATCGCGTCGTTCATAAATAGCGCGGTATAACCCGCGCTTCTCAGCATCTGAAAAGTGGTGGCTCGGGGTACTCATTGGGTGCAAAGCCTTTGATAATACAAATATAGGTGTAGCCTACCCCAGAACGTTGCTGCACACATGGGTAGAGCAGCAACAACGTCAGATTCTAATGAACGGTGCGTCAAACGATTTGGAATACACGCTATCAACTGTCGCCTATACGCGAAAGCCCTAGCCCGCCAACATCACCGGCCAGGGCAGTAACCCAGATCGTTAGAATGAAACAGGCTTCATTTTCGTAGCCAGCTCGTCATCTATTTCATTCGCGCGTTTAGCGGCAGGCCTGCTTTCGGTACGTTCTATATACTCTTTGAATACCTCTTTGGGCGGAATATTTTTCTGCATTATTCCCCACCATAGGTAGCTGCTGAGCAAGATATCTGCTGCAGTGAATTGATCGCCACAAATATACGGCGACGTTTCCAACACTTTTTCCAAGGTATTAAGACTGTCGTCGATATGGCCACACCCAACGGCCTGGGCGTTACTGTCATCAATTTGCCACCCATAGGCGACTGCACTAGTAGCCATTTCCAAGGGACCGGCTATGAAAAACAGCCAACGATAGTAAGCACCGCGCTCAGGTGATTCCAACGGCGGCGCTAGTTTTTTACTTGGAAACTGATCTGCTAGGTAAGCAATGATGGCCGCCACCTCGGTAACGACGATGCTGCCATGCCTAATCGCCGGTATTTTACCCATGGGGTTAATGGCTAGGTATTCCTGGCTCTTCATCTCAGCGCCGTATTCCATGGCCTTAGTCACGTAGGAAATACCCAGCTCTTCTAGCATCCAACGCACCACGCGGCCGCGGGACATAGGGTGAGTGTAAAAAATTAATTCTGACATGCTGATCTCCTTTTTAGTCAGTACTTCTTCAGTCAGTACCTCTTCAGTCAATGCTTCAGATAACGTGCGTTGCTGCGAGATCAGGTTAATTGGTAAATAGGTGAGAACTTGTCCTATATAAGCGCAATAATTTAATTTGTCCGCACTGCGTGAATTCAGGCTTTAAAACTCGTTAAAGGAGCAAGGTCGTATGGCGAACCCCACAACACGCGTGCTTGCTGTACTTGAATTACTACAGGCGCATGGGCAGCTGGGCGGTGCTGAGCTCGCGGAACGGCTGGGCGTCGACCGGCGAACCATCCGCCGTTACATCACCCTGCTGGAAGACATGGGCGTGCCGATTATGACCGAGCAGGGACGTTACGGCGGCTACCGATTAGTGGCTGGATTTAAACTCCCCCCTATGATGTTTACTGACGAAGAAACCCTCGCCATATCCCTTGGGTTGCTAGCCGCCCACCAACTTGGCCTTACGGAGGCAGCACCGGCCATTGCCAGTGCTCAGGCGAAACTTGAGCGCGTGATGCCCGCCAACCTTAAGAGCCGCATGCGGGGTGTCAGTGATACCACTCGGGTAATTCTGCCTCGGGGTGCTCCCAGCCTTGATAACCGAGCCCTTGAAACGCTGACTAAAGCCACGGAAAGCATGCGAACCGTGGGGCTTATCTACCACTCTCCACAACAGGAACCGATAGCACGAAGGATTGACCCCTACGGCTTGGTTTTTCAGCGAGGACGCTGGTATGTCGCAGGTTTATGCCACCTGCGGGGGGCGATGCGCTCCTTTCGCCTGGATCGTATCAGCGATGTTCACCTTCAGTGCGACACCTTTATCCGCCCAGCCAATTTCGATGCAGCCAAATTTTTAAGTGACAGTTTGTCGTCCTGGAGCCAACCCTATGAGGTATCACTAATACTCCACACCGATCTTCCCACAGCCAATGCGGTATTCGGTTTTCAGGCGCTGTGCGCAAGCCGCCTCGAACAGGTGGAAGGCGGGCTGCTCATCAATACTCAAACCGACAGCTTCGAATGGCTTGCCAGTTGGCTGGCGCAGCTGCCGTTTCGGTTCACCATACTGAAGCCAACGGCGTTGAAGGATGCCTTGCGTGAACGAGCCAATGAGTTACTGGCAAGTTGTCGGCACTCCGTTAGCGACGCTAGTTAATAGCGAGATCAATTTAGTCGCCAGCGCAGCGGCGCTGTTTGGCCTAAAACACCATCCGCGTCCCAATCATTCCAGCCCGTAAAGGGAATGGGTGACTCGGCATCCAAACTTACAACCCGGGAAGCCCAAGCGTCTTTACATGCCTCCAAGTGGCCAATGATCTCGGTCTCCTCTTGATAGCGAATGCCGCCTCCCTGGATGCCATAGCTAACCTGGGGAGCCAACACCTCAAAGCCAACGTAGTACAACGATGAATGAATAGGCCATAGCCAATGAACCATATTGCCAGCGCGGCCAAAGGGTTGAAACGCTTTTTCTGGTGAACCAGTCGTTACCGATAGTATTGCTCGTTTGCCACGATAGTAGCCGTGGTCGTAACGCATGCGGCTGGTATAACGCCCACCATATACCAGCACACGATCAAACCAACCTTTCAGAATGGCGGGCTGAGCGTGCCACCATAAAGGGAATTGGAAGATCACCAGATCTGCCCACTCCAGTCGCTCCAGCTCCCTTTTAATAGCCTGCGCTAAGGTGTTTTGTTCATAGTGAGCACGCTGCTCGTTAAGAGGGTAAAAATAGTCCTCATCCACCGCTTTGTGCGGATAGAGTTCAGTGCGCTCCACCGGGTCAAACTGATCGGCATAAAGGTCATCCACTTCAACGCAGTGCCCAGCATCGCCTAGCTGTTTTACCGCGATATCCACTAAGCCGCCATTAAACGACTGGCGTTCAGGATGAGCCAAGACAATCAATACATTCATACTGCATCTCCCCTGTTGATTGGTTCGATGACAGACTAACCTTTTCATATACGATCAAACATTGGCCAAAAATAAGAGACAGATTTGCATGAATGAACAGCAAATAAGGTGGGACGACCTACAAATTGTGCTAGCAATTGCCGAAACGGGATCGCTATCCGGCGCCAGCCGAGCGCTGCGTATCAGTCATGCCACCGTTTTCAGACGCTTAAACGAAATGGAGCGACGGCTGAAAGTGACTCTTTTTGAGCGCAGCCGCACCGGTTATATCCCCACCTTATCGGGAGATGATCTGGCGGCTTCTGCCAGACGCGTACAGAGTGAAGTCAAAGGCACCGAGCGCCGGATAATCGGGCAGGACTTAACCCTTTCTGGCAGCTTGAGAATAACCACTACCGACACACTTTTCGCGGGGTTATTGTCACCGCTACTGGCAAGTTTTCGCCAGCGCTATCCAGATATCACGTTGGAAGTGGTCATCTCCAACCAGCGTCAAAGCTTATCGCGACGTGAGGCCGATATCGCTATTCGCCCTACCCGTCAACCACCGGAAACCCTTGTAGGCCGCAAGCTAAGCGATATCAGCCTGGCGATTTATGGACAAAAGGCGTTTTGGCAAAACGCCCCTCTCCTGCTAAACACTCCTCTGCCGCTTAACCCAGTGTCACTACAACAAGAAACCTGGATAGGCCCGGATGTTCATCTAGGCGACACGGCACTTGAAAAATGGATGATGGATAAAAGCACCGCCTACAAGCTAGACAGCATGCTCGGTATGCAATCCGCGGTCCGCCACGGGGCGGGAATTGCAGTACTGCCCTGCTACCTCGCTGATGCCGATGAAGCACTCCTCAAGCTAAGCGCTCCCATTGAAGCGCTGACCACTCCACTATGGCTACTCACCCATCCAGACTTACGGCATGTAGCCAGAGTCCGCGCGTTTATGGAAGCAATGGCAGAGGGGATTCGTGGCAACCTAGAGAGATATAACTACTAGCCCTTTAAGGAGTAGTCAAATGACTTTCTGAGCAACAACGGCGTAAATATGCCACTGCTTGGGCTTACCAAGCAGTGTCTTACCCTGCGTATTATGCTCGATAATATCGATGACTCTAAACGCATCCTTAAAAAGCGCTTGGATGTCAGAATAGGTGTGTATCGATAAATCTCCTCGCCCCATTTTTGCCCAGCTGTCATCGGGCCCCATGAAATGGCCACAGAATACACCGCCCTTCAATAGTGAACGCGTAAGGTTTTGCCAAGCGCTGGCAAATAGCCCAGGGTCACAAAAAAACAGGCTTGAGCATGCATTAATGAGTGCAGTTCTGGGATACACAAACTGTTCAAAGCAGGACACTTTAGGAAATAGAGTTTGATGAATATAACGCCCTCCAACCTCCTCCAGACGCGCTATCGCTTCATCGCTTTTATCATAGGCATGCACTGTATAGCCGTGTTCTACCATGAATAGTGCATCGCGCCCTGCTCCGCAGCCTACATCAACGGCGACCATGGGCAAGGTAGTGTCCACTATACGAAGCGCCCGCTTTAATGGCGGATAAACCGCAGCGCTGAGTGACTTTTCGAGATATATCTGCTCGCTCATTCCAACACCTCAACGCTTCAACAAGTGGGCGCAGCAGATATCGATGTGTAAGCGGTTATGGCACACATCACTACTGCTCCAATCCCGCTAAGAACTGCTTCAGCAGAGCATCTAATTGCGCCAGTTGTTCTTCACTCAGGCCACTCACCAGTTGCGCCTGCGCTTCCACATGAGCGGTAACCGCCTCATCAATCAATTCAAATCCACGCTGTGAAAGAGAGATCAAAAAACCGCGCCCATCTTCTGGGTTTTTGACCCGCTCAATCAAACCAGCCTTTTCCAACAGGTTGATACGGTGAGTCATGGTGCCAGAGGTCACCATCGTGGAAGCCATTAACCCCCCTGGCGATAACGCAAAAGGGGGGCCTTCTCGACGAAGGGTCGCCAAAACGTCAAAACTTGCACCGTTCAGTCCGTACTTTGTCCAGGTCTTTTCCAGTTCACGGGTTAAGCAGTAGCTCAGTCGCTTAATCCGCCCAAGGGTGGCCATCGGTGCAACATTAAGGTCAGGCCTTTCCTGCCGCCACTGATTAATAATGCTGTCCACATGATTTCTATCCACATGATCCATAGAAGTAGTGCGCTCCTGATTATTGCTTAACTCATTTACCTTGACGTCAAGAGAACCCATATATATCTTGATATCAAGACATTAATTGAGAGCATAACTAATGACATTATCAAACACAATTGCAACACACCCACCAAAGAGGGCCTGGCTCGCACCATTGATTTACCTACTGTCAGGCGGCGCTCTACTCGGCCTGTCAACAAACTTGGCTAAATTTGCCGGGGAGATGCAGCTATCCGCACTCGCATTTCTGTTTTGGTCAATCACTGGGGCGGCATTAATTCTGTTGGTCGTCTCAGCACTGCGCGGTCATTTACCACCTATTAGCTTGCGTTCAGTTGAATACTACTCCGTATCTGCACTGCTTGGCGTGGCTGGCTCTAACTTGATCTTTTTCTCCGCTATCCCGCATGTAGGGGCTGGGTTCGTTGCCTTGATCATAACGCTCCCCCCGCTGCTCACCTACATTGGTGCGCTGTTATTGAAAATAGAAAAATTTCAATTTATACGCGCGGCTGGTGTTATGTCTGCGCTATTGGGTGCCATCACCTTAGCAGCCAATAAGCTATCGTCACCCGATGCCAATCACCTGTGGATTCTGATTGCCCTGGCTGGCCCAGCCCTGTTAGCCACCGGCAACATTTACCGGACCCTACGCTGGCCTGCTGGTGTGTCGAGCGGTGCTCTGGCCCCCGGTATGCTGATTGCCGCCGTTGCAATCCTGCTAGGAATAGGCTTCTTACCAGGTTTTTCGTTGCGTGTGCCAACTCAACACCACTTGCCCATCATGCTGATCGCACTCCAAGCGCTAGTGTTCGCAGGCCAGTTCTTTCTCCTGTTTCTGCTCCAGAAAAGCGGTGGCCCCGTATTCCTGAGCTTGTTGGGTTCCGTCGGCGCTGTCGTGGGGGTGCCTGTTGCGATCTTCCTCCAGGGAGAAGCCGCCCCCGAGGGCCTACTCCTAGGCATTGTCTTAATTGGCGCTGGTATTTTCCTGCTCAATATTGGCAAAGCCAAACAGCTTTCTCGTACTAACTGAATATCTGCTCAATCAAGATCCACTCAACCAAGGAATAACTATCATGAAAATCGCGATACTCGGTGCCACAGGTGACGTTGGAACACGCATTATGAGTGAGGCGTTAGCGCGGGGACATCACGTCACAGGTGTAGTAAGAGCTGAAAGTCAGCGCAACAAGCTACCTGCTGAAGCAAGCTACTGTGTTGCCGATATATCAGACCCACACCAGCTAGCGCAGGCGGTCAAAGGCCAGGATTTATTGATCAGTGCTGTCCGCCCACCAGAGGGGCAGGAAGCGCTGCTGGTGACGCTCACGGAGGTGATTCTCAACAGCGCCCTCGCCGAGCAACGTGTGCTATTAGTGGGCGGCGCCGCTCGATTACTCATCCCCGGACGCAACGGGGAAACGGTGTTAACAGCTCCCGATTTTCTACCAGCAACAGCACGAGAGATTGCCAAGGCTTGCCAAGCACAGTACCAACGGTGCCTTGCCGAAACTCGCACAGCATGGACCTACTTATCTCCTGCCGCCATGCTCGTCCCTGGAAAACGGACAGGCATCTTTCGTCTTGGCTCGGATACGCTTGTCATGGACAAGAACGGGCAATCGCGTATTTCAATGGAGGATTTTGCAGTGGCGATGCTTGATGAAGCAGAAACGCCAACACATATTCAGCAAGCGTTTACCGTAGGTTACTAAGCCGATAAAACGTAAGACACCGAGAGCTAGTAACCTAACGATGCAACCAGCATCTCTTACAACGTTATAGCTTAACGATGACAACCACGTTAGCCGCTTGCCCCGTCGAAAAGTTCGGCTGGGGCTAGCGGCTAAATATATCTCTGGAAAATCTCTGATTAGCTCTCGATGCTTTAATCATCATGTTTAGCGAGAAGCGCTTGATTGGCCTCCGCTATTTCATACTGATTAAACACCCGAATACCATGCTGGCGGAGCAGTGCGGCGGTTACTCCCATACCAGGCACTTTTGTGCCGGAAAAACTGCCATCATAGATAGCGGAACTTCCGCAGGATGGGCTAAATTCAGCGAGCACCGCGACGTTTATATTAAATTTAAGGCATAAATCCAGAGCAACGGAAGCGCCTGCCAAAAACTCGGCAGTCACATTGCCGCCCTCTTTTTCAATCACATCGGCGTCGCCATTTATTACGCTCTGACCATTGCCTTCAAAAATCTCTGCAGGCTGCCTGGGAATACTCATTCCCGCCTCAACCTCAGGGCAGACAGAAACAATTCGCCTTTCAGAATGCCACTGCTCAATAATCTGGTCAGCCACGGGAAGGGCTCCACCATCATAGCGAACCTTTTTCCCTAAAAGGCAGGCACTCATTAATACTTTTTTCAAAATACCGATCTCTAGTTTTGGTGGTTAGCCGTTCGAGCACTTAGCGAATACTAACACTCCCCTGCTGACCACTCCCCCTGAGCCGCGATCATTGCGGGTGCGCTGTAGGTTTACCACGCACTGCCAACTATTTGAAGCCAATCCGTTGCAGTCATATACGATTAACGCCAAGGCTGTGCCTTGGCGTTGTTGCTGGGTGTACTGCTTACCCCAACTGAAACGGGTAAACGGATCCCACTTTTAGCAATTGCGTCAGCTCATCTAACGCCGTGAGCACTTCTGTGGCGAGCTTAGGGTCGGCCAGGTCATCTGCGGCAAGGCGATCACGGTAGTGGCGATTGACCCAAGCAGTCAGATCATCGTACAGCGCATCATTCATTAATACGCGGCCAGTCAACGCTGCCCGTTCGGCTTCGGATAGGGCAACCCGTAGGCGCAAGCAGGCAGGCCCCCCGCCGTTGCGCATGCTCTGTTTAACATCTTTAACAACCACATCGCTAATCGGGTTATTACCGGCCAGAATAAAGTCCTGGATCGTACGCCAAACCGCATCGCGCTCTTGGCATTCGCTGGGTACAACCAGCGTCATGGTGCCATCCGGGTTGGAAAGAAGCTGGGAGTTAAACAGATACGACGCGACCGCATCTTCCATGCTCACCGCGTCTAGCGACACCCGCACGGGAATCAGTGGCGTGGACATTTTGCTACGCAGCTCGTCTAAAGTGCGCGCTTCATCCAAAAAGGCCATTTCGTGATAGAGCAATACCGGGCCATTGCCCACGGCAATGACATCGTTGTGGAAGACCCCCGCATCGATAGCATCCGGATGCTGCTGAGCAAACACCGTTTGTGCATCCGTTAGCCCGTGTTGGCGAGCCACTGCTTGGCTGGCTTCCAGGGTTTGCCGAGCGGGAAAGCGTTTTGGCTCACGCTCGCCACTACGCACGTCACCAAATGCTTGGCGACCATACACAAAAAGGTGAACGCCTGGCTCGCCGTGCTCCCCGCATAACCGGGTGTGATTGGCCGCACCCTCATCAGAAAAAGCAGGCGTTGCTGGCAGTACCGGATGATGAGCAAAGTGCTGCTCATCATGGAAAATAGCTTGCAGCACACGGCCGGTGGTTTGCGGCTCTAGGTAGCGATGAAAACTGGATTGCAGGTTCGCCGGTGTAAAGTGCACTCGGCGGTCAGGCGCATCAACACTCGGAGTAACGGTGCCTGCGTTGGCCGTCCACATACTGGAAGCTGAGCAGACCGCCCTCAGCAGTTGGGGTGCCTCTTTGGCGGCACGGTTCAGCACATCGCTATTGCTACCGCTGAAGCCTAAATCCCGTAATGCGCCCACATCAGGGCGCTGTTGAGGGGGCAACACGCCCTGAGCGTAGCCAGCATCCATCAGTGACTTCATTTTCAGAAGCCCTTGCAGTGCGCCCTCTTTAGGATTGGACACCAGCCCCTCATGGCTCATCGACGCCACGTTGCCATGGGCCAGCCCTGAGTAGTTGTGGGTGGGGCCTACCAAGCCGTCAAAATTAACTTCTCTGACGCTGTTATTAACCACGTTGCTATTCACCGCGTCGCTCATAGGTTGACTCCTGGCGGTAGCGTTTCCGGCATTTCCAAGCTATCGGCTTCCATAGACGCCACAGGGTAAGCGCAGTAGTCCGCTGCATAGTAAGCGCTGGGCCGGTGGTTACCGCTGTCACCTACGCCACCAAAGGGAGCGTCGCCAGAAGCCCCTGTGGTTTGACGGTTCCAGTTCACGATACCCGCACGAATGCGTAGTAGGAAGTCGTCCCAGTCAGCTTTATCACCACCGATCAGCCCTGCAGACAAGCCGTAGCGTGTATTGTTGGCAAGGGCTAACGCTTCGTCCCAATCGCTGTAACGATGAATTTTCAACAGCGGGCCGAAATACTCCTCATCGGGTACGTCTAGCCCGGTAACATCAATCAGCGCCGGACTTAACAAGCTAGTGTTTTCTTTAAGCCGCTGCATCCGGTTAATCACCGTACCGCCCAGGGCTTCCAGCTCGTCTTGCGCCTTCAGCAAGCCATCGGCAGCCGTCACGCTGACCAAGCCGCCATAGAACGGTGCTGCGGGCGCTTCGTCAAACTGACCTGCCACGTGTAACTTGGTGATAGCGTCGGAAAGCGCGTCGATCAAACGATCGCCTACGTCCCCCTGCGGCACCATCAAGCGGCGGGCGCAGGTGCAGCGCTGGCCACCGGATAAAAACGCCGATTGCAGAATAGTCAGTACGGCAGCACGCTCATCGTCGACATCCTTCACCACCAGCGGGTTGTTGCCGCCTAATTCCAGCGCCAGGATTTTATCCAACTGCCCGGCGAACTGCTGCTGCAACATGCCGCCCACTTTAGCGCTGCCAGTAAACAGCAGGCCGTCAATGCCGGGGTGCGCTGTTAAGGCTTGGCCTACAGCGACTCCCCCTTGCACTAAATTAATCACTCCTGCAGGCAGCCCGGCCTCCACCCAGCACTGCAGGGTCAAATCGGCGGTCAACGGAGTTTGGTCGCTAGGCTTAAACACCACGGTATTACCGGCAAGCAACGCGGGTACCATATGGCCATTGGGCAGGTGGCCGGGGAAGTTGTAGGGGCCAAAGACCACCATGACACCATGGGGGCGATGGCGCAGTACGGCTTTCGCACTACCTACTTCTTTTTCCCGCTCACCAGTGCGCTCATGATAAGCCTTGATAGACAACGCTACCTTTCCGACCATCGCGCCAGCTTCAGTGCGTGCTTCCCACAGCGGCTTGCCGGTCTCAGAGGCAATCGCTACCGCTAACTCTTCACGACGGGCTGTTAGCACATTAACAAAACGCTCAACAAGTGCTTGGCGCTCAGCAAACGTAGTGCGCGCCCATTCAGGAAAAGCCCCACGCGCGGCATCAATAGCGGCGCCAACCTGTGCGCTTGAGGCCGAAGCACCTTGCCAAAGCAGTGTTCCTGAAACCGGGTCGTGCTTTGTGAAGGTATCGGCATCGCCCGTTACCCAGGCGCCGTTAATCAGTTGCTGCTGTTGGGCGTGCATGTTCATCTCCTTCCCGTGTGCGTGCTTGTTGTGCGAGCTTGTTATGTGTACTTATTCTTAAAAGCTAGTGTGAAAAGCTATTGTGAAAAGCTATCGTCAAAAGCTGTTCTTAAGCGCTATTTTTGAAGACCTATTCTTGAAAAACGATCCTTGAAAAACGGGTCCTGAAAAGCGCTTCTTGAAAAACTAGGTTTCCAATAAACGTAGGTAGTCACCCGTCGTCACGCCCAGGCGATCCGCTTCTTGAGGGTTAAGCACAATGGTGTTTTCCTCGTTGGGTCCGCGGCCTATCCAACTAGCGGTGAAGTTAAGCATCTCAGTAGTGGCTGCCAGCCAGCGGCTGACGCTTTCTTCTGGAGCGTTTTGAGAAACTTCCACTTGGCAGAGCTGCGAATTACGAATCGCTCGCACGTCGTCAATATAGGCTTCCACCGTGGGGCCACCATCGAAAATATCGATATAGCCTTCCCAACGCAGACCTTCTTTCTTGAGCATTTCAAGGGCTGGTCGAGTATGGCGGTGCACTTGGCCAATACAGGCAAGTGCCTCTTCCGACATAAAGGTGGTGTAGATCGGGAACTTAGGCATCAGTTCACCGATAAAGCTTTTTTGGCCTAGCCCGGTTAACCGATCGGCCTCATTAAAGTCCATGGGAAAAAAGTGCTTACCCAGGCTTTCCCAAAAGGGACTGATGTTATTTTCATCAAACACGCCGCGCATTTCGGCCAGCACTTTTTGCGGAAAACGGTCACGGAACTGAGCCATAAACAGCCAGCGAGCTTTGGAAAGCAGCGCGCCATTACGTAAGTGTTTATTCGCTTCGCCGCGGTATTCAGGGCGTAAGAACAGCGAACATACTTCCGCATCGCCAGTGTGGTCGGAACTTAAAAATAGCGTGTCGATTGTACGGTGCAAGTCCAGTTGTACCGATGAATGGGCCAGTGTTCCCAGGCGGTAGTGGTAAAAAGGCACTTCACGACCTACTTGACCCTCAATAGCACAGCAACCAGCCAACTCTCCACTTTGCTCATCTTCCAATACAAAAAAATAGAGTCGATCATCGACTGGCGTGCGCTCTTCAAAGGCACGCGCAGCGGCTTCAATCTTGCCAGCCAAAAACTCACGGTTATCCGGCAGTGAGGTAAAGCCAACGCCTGCCTGTTGCGCAAGCGCCTGGAGCCCATCCAAATCGTCGCGGGCAATGGGTCGAATGCGCATTACATCTCTCCTTCATCAAGCGCATCTACCGCGCTTGGCAGGCTTAATGGCGCGGCCAGCACCGCGCGCCCCTCTTCAACACCCAACTGTTTGGCGTGCTGTGGTGAAAGCATTAATTGCCCAGTAGGCGAAAGCGCATAACGCGCCACAATACAGCGGAAATCACCTAAGGTTTGATTGGCAATCATCGCTGGCTCTGCATCGGGCAACGTGTGTTCAGGGCGTACTCTGACAGGATGCCAAGCGGCACGACGGAAAGTTTCCAACCGCTCACGCTCGGCTTTTACAATCGGCCCTGCGTCGAAAATATCGACATGGCGGGAGCGCACAAAGCCTTCTGCCAACATTTCTGCTAACGCCTCTTCATGAGCAGGGTGCTCTCGGCCAATGGCAGCGCGCGCCTGAGGTGTTAGCAGCGGTAGATAAAGCGGAAATTGCGGCATCACTTCAGCAATAAAGCTTTTCGAGCGAACGCCAGCAATGTGATTCATTTCTTGGAAGCTGCGCGCAAAAAAGTGGCGACCGACGCTTTCCCAAAAAGGCGATTCGTTGTTGCTATCCAGATAGCCCGGAAAGGCGACCGCCAGAATGCGTGAAAAACGCTCGGGGTACTGAGCAATGAACATGAGTCGCGCACGGCGTAACAGACTTTCTGCACTGGTGCCTTTGTAGCGTGGGTTAAGCGATAGCGCGCAGAGCAGCGTGGCATCAGAGGCTTCATGAGAAAGCGCCAAGGTTTGCACTTCCCGGCGCACATTCAGCTGTTGAGAAGCATGAATCAGCGTTTCCTGACGATAGGTGTAGTAGGCTTCAGCGGCGCCTGCCTGGGCGCGAATAGTCGCTGTGCCGAGTACTTCCTCGCGGTCATCATCCGCCAGTACGAACATGTAGTGCTCGTTGCCAGGGAACTCTACGTCGCTATTAAAGGCTTCCTGGGAGCGCACAATGCGCTCCTCAAGCCGATCACGGTTGGCGGGCAGATTGGTGAGCCGCGGCACCGCGTGCTCTGCCAACTGCTCCAGGGCTGGAAGATCAGCCATTGTTACCGGTCGAATTACCAGCATCCTTAACGCCCCCTCTTGTGTGGCTTCTTGCCTACTCATGCGCTGGCAACTAGCCGCTCAATAGCACGCTCTAAACGCGCCATACCCTCAGCGATATCCGCTTCCGGAATGACTAAAGATGGTGCCATGCGTAGCACGTTGGGACCCGCAACCAGTGCCATCACACCCTCTTCGATAGCCAGCGGCAGAATGTCTTTAGCGCGGCCTTCAAAGGCATCCGACATTTGTGCGCCCATGAGCATTCCCATGCCGCGAATTTCTTTAAATACGCCATGTTTGCGGTTAATGGTTTCTAAATGCTCACGGAACAGGTCGTGACGATGCTTAACGCCGCTAAGTACTTCAGGAGTATCAATGAATTCCACCGCCGCCAGCGCAACCGCAGATGCCAACGCATTGCCACCGTAGGTAGAACCATGGGTACCAATTGCCAGAGATTTCGCAATCGCATCCGTAGTTAAAGTGGCGCCAATCGGGAAGCCACCACCCAGTGACTTGGCACTGGTGAGAATATCCGGAGTGATACCGAAATTTTTGTAGGCGTAGAGTTCACCGCTGCGGCCAACGCCCGTTTGCACTTCGTCAAAAATCAGCAGCGCGTTGTGCTCGTCACACAGGTCGCGTAGCCCCTGAAGGAACTCTTGGGTCGCGGGAACAATGCCGCCTTCGCCCTGCATCGGCTCAACCATAATGGCACAGGTATCGTCGCCCACTAGCTTGCGCACGCTTTCCAGGTCATTGAAGTTGGCATGCAGAATGCCGCCTGGCACCGGGCCAAAGCCTTGCGAATACTTGGGCTGACCACCCACGCTCACGGTAAAGAAAGTACGCCCATGGAAAGACTGATAAAACGAGATAATTTTATCTTTCTGCTCGCCATGGTGGTCTACCGCCCAACGGCGGGCTAGCTTCAGCGCGGCTTCGTTAGCTTCGCCACCGGATGAGCATAGGAACACTTTATCGGCAAAAGTACGCTCAGTGAGTGTTTTGGCAAGCGCCAGCGCTGGCTCGTTGGTGAATACGTTAGACAGGTGCCAAAGCTTTTCGCCCTGCTCTTTAAGTGCGTTCACTAGCACTGGGTGACAGTGGCCAAGCGAGTTCACGGCAATACCGCCAGCAAAGTCGATATATTCACGCCCCTGCTGATCCCATAAGCGGCTGCCTTCGCCACGCACTGGAATAATCTGTTGTGGCGAGTAGTTGGGCGCCATGTAATTATCGAAATCCTGACGGCTTGGGGTGTAGCTCATGGGACGATACCTCCGGTGGAGTAAAGGATAAATTCAGTATACGGGGGGCAATAGACGCCGCGCTTTCAGTATTGGGACGGTAAATTATGAAAAGCCGCGCTTATCCAAGTCGTTCTTCCCGCGGTGTAATGCCAAAGTGATTACGATAGGCAGTAGAAAAGTGCGCACCAGAAGAGAATCCGGTCATCAGCGCGATATCACCTACCGGCCGATCACTCTCGCGTAGTTGTTTACGCGCATCTTGTAGGCGTAAATCCAGGTAATAGCGGCTAGGCACTGCCTGCAGGTATTTTTTGAACAGGCGCTCTAACTGGCGTCGAGAAATGCCCAAATGTTCGGCCAGCTCTAGGGTAGAAAGCGGCTCTTCAATATTAGCTTCCATCAGCGTGACGGCATCTACCAGGCTTTGTGGCGCATGGCCAAGGCGATTGCGCAGCGGTACATGCTGACGTTCATCGGCTAAGCGAATGCGATCACAGACAAACTGCTCAGAAACCTGCTCGGCAAGGCGCTGGTCATGATGCTTGGCGATCAGTGTTAGCATCATATCCATTGCCGCAGTGCCACCGGCACAGGTTATCCGATCGCGATCAATTTCAAACAGTTGCTGAGAAAGCGTAACTTGCGGATACGCCTGTGCAAACGCATCGAAGCGCTGCCAAGGCAATGTGGCGCGGTAGCCTTCTAATAGACCACAACGGGCAAGCACTTCCGTACCTCCCGCAAGGCCACCAATAGCCACCCCTCTACCCTGATGACTACGCAGCCACTCATTCAGCTTAGCCGGCAGTGCATAGGGTAACGGTGTAGGAGCACATACCAACAACATATCAAGTGGGCCGAGCGGCGCGCCTAAGACATGTTGAGCTAACAAGGAGAGCTGTGCACCACTGCGCACAGGCTCATCGGTTAAGCTTAACGTAACGGTGTGGTAAAGCATCTGCCCGCTTAGCTGATTGGCCATCTGCAGCGGCTCAATAGCGCTCGCATGGGCCAACAGCGAAAAACCTGGCAGCAACACAAAAGCCACCCGCCGACGCTCACTGGCGGATGACATCAACGTACTTGAGAACATAACAAGTTGCTTTGCTGCATAGAAATCGCCGCCAACTTAGATAAATAGCTAGAGAAAAAGCCATCTTACCCAATTGCGCAAGTGAAGGCAGCGCTATGGCTCTTAAAACTAAAATAGGAGGCATAAATACAAAATTGCCGGGCCCAGGCCCGGCAACAGAAGGAGTATGTGTCTTGGTTAACCGCCGCTATTGCCAAGCCCCAGGATGACCATGCCCGCAACGATAATGCCCATCACGATAATGACGAAAGGAAGCACCTTATGTAGCCCGTTAGGCGACTTTTTCGCTTCTGGCTGCCGTTGCGGCTGAGATGTTTCAAAGTCCTCAGGCAGACGTTCATTCATTACGTGCTCTATCTCTTCTTCCCGGGTTTTGCTTTCCTTGGTATCCATACAACACCTCTCGCTTTCCGGTTAGATGATTAAAAGCGCGGCGATTAACCCTCCTCGTCACGCTTAGCGCTATAGTGTAACGACATCAAAGTGAACATCAGGGTTCACATCTGCGTCGTAATCTACGTCATCACGCTCGAAACCAAACAGCTTCAAAAATTCGTGCTTATATCCAGCATAGTCGGTAATTTCGAACAGGTTCTCTGTCGTGACGGTTGGCCATAGGTCTTGGCAGGCTTGTTGTACGTCGTCACGCAGCTCCCAGTCATCAAGACGTAGGCGGCCTTGGTCGTCAGTGACCATATCGCCAGCCTGGCCAGAGTAAAGACGCTCACCAAACAGGCGATTTAATTGATCAATCGTACCTTCGTGCAGGCCCTGTTCTTTCATGATGCGGTAGACCATGGCGATATACAGCGGCATGACTGGAATCGCGGCACTCGCCTGGGTAACGACCGACTTAAGTACGGCAACATTGGCGCCGCCGCCTGCCTCTTTTAGCTTGGCGTCAATCGCAGTCGCGGCGCGATCAAGGTCTTCTTTCGCTTTGCCCAACGCACCGTGCCAGTAAATCGGCCAGGTAATTTCAGTACCGATATAGCTAAACGCCACGCTACGCGCGCCTTTGGCCAGTACACCCGCATCGTCCAGGGCGCTCATCCATAGCTCCCAGTCCTCACCGCCCATTACCGTGATGGTATCGTCGATCTCTTGCTGAGTGGCAGGCTCAACTTCTGCCTCGATGATGACGTCTTTGTTTGTGTCAATCGCAGTAGCACGATACGTTTCACCAATCGGCTTCAGACTTGAGCGCTTTACTTCGCCAGTGTCTGGCAACTTGCGCACTGGTGAAGCGAGGGAGTAGACCACCAGATCAACTTCACCCATGTCCTGTTTGATCAATTCAATGGCTTTTTCACGCGCTTCGTTAGAGAACGCATCACCATTGATTGATTTACTGTACAGCCCTTCTTGCTTGGCAAATTTGTCAAATGCGGCACTGTTGTACCAACCAGCCGTACCGGTTTTTTTCTCACTACTAGGCTTTTCAAAGAAAACACCTAGGGTATCAGCGCCATAACCAAAGGCAGCCGTAATACGCGCTGCCAAGCCGTAGCCGCTAGAAGCACCAATCACCAACACCTTTTTTGGGCCTTGGCTTCTATCTAAACCACGCGCACGGGTCGCTTCGATCTGTTCCAGAACGTTTTGCTCGCAGCCTTTAGGGTGAGTGGTGGTGCAGATAAAGCCACGCACTTTTGGTTTAATGATCACATTGGACCCCTTTATCAGGTTGATGTCGCTATCAGCATGGCAGTGCCATTACCGTGTGGGGGTATTCTAGCGGTCTAGAGGCGCCCTGTCCGCTCTTGAGCTTCTTCGCCATTCACGGCAGGATAGCGACCAGACAACTCCTTGCCGACGAGACCCTGATGAACGCACAGCAGCTAGTCGATGAACGCGGCGACCTATGGCTTGCTCTCGCACCGCTATGGCTGGATCGTGAGCCAAGCGAGCGTGACTACGCCCATATGATTGAGATGATCGAACAGCATGATATGTCGCTGAAAGAGCTAGAGTGGATGTTCCGCTTAGAGCTTGCTCCAGTGATGGCGAGGCACCAGCTATCAATTGCCAGTGAATGGCGAAAATTCGATGACTATACGCTTATGAAGCAGTTGGTCAGCCACAACCTGCGTCTGAAAGGCTGGCGGCGCAAAAGTTGGGCGCTGTTTTCTGGGCTAACCACGATGATGGTTCGTCATCGCTGGGTAGAGTTAATGCAGCGCTTAATGGTTACCCGCGGCGAGTGCTAACCATTCACCTTGCGCTTTACTCTTTATCAAGGGCGGCTTCCAGCGCAAGCCGCAGTGACTGGCCATGATCGTTGGGAGCAAATCGCGCGATCACCCGGCCATCGCGTCCCACCAAGAACTTGGTAAAATTCCATTTGATTACTTTGGTGCCTAACACGCCCGGTGCTTCTTGTTTAAGCACCACAAACAGCGGATGGGCGTTTGGGCCATTCACTGATACTTTTTCCATGAGTGGAAAGCTGACACCAAACTGCTGTTCGCCGAAGATACAGAAAGCCTCTGCACTCTCCGGCGACTGCTTACCAAACTGGTTACAGGGGAAACCAAGCACCGTAAAACCACGGTCTCGGTAGCGCTGGTACAAACTTTCCAGTTCTCTTAACTGCGGGGTAAAGCCACACTTACTGGCCACATTAACGACCAACAACACCTGCCCGCGCAGCGCCCGCAAGTTAAATGGCTTGCCTTGATGGGTATAACAATCCTGCTCATAAATCATCATCGCAAGGCCCCCTAAATGACTCCACCAGCATAGGCTTTACCATGCCACGGCATTGGCAGTTACACCAGTGCGGCTTATCAACTAATCGGCCCTGCGACAACGCGCAGCGCCAGTGCAATCAGCAGCACCCCGGTGATTCGATTGATCCAGTGGGCATGGCGCTGGAGCCAAGGTAATACGCGAGAGTGCGAAAGCCCTACTGCTACTAACACATACCATCCTCCATCAATAATAATCGCAGTTGCGACGATAATTGCCTTGGCAAGCACACTCATTTCAGGCGTCACGAACTGACTTAATAGCGCCACAAAGAAAATGATCAACTTGGGATTACCCAGCGCCACCAGCACCCCTTCCTTAGCAGCTTGGCGTGGCGTCGTCACTGCGGCATCCGGGGATAGCGCTCCACCTCTGCCCGCCCGTAGTGCTTTTATCCCAAGCCAAGCCAAATAGGCCGCCCCACACCATGTCACTAGTTGAAATAAATCTGGATGGCGCACAATAAGCGCGCCTAAGCCCCATACGGTGAGCAACGCATAAAACCCGACGCCCAGCGCATGAAAAATCGCCGCCGTCATGCCGGGTAAGCGACCACCTCCTAGCGTATGGCGCAGTACCAGTGCCAGACTAGGTCCTGGTGACATCGCACCCATGGCGCAGATAGCGGCCAGCGATAGCCAGAGTGACAACGGCATTTTTCTCTCCTTGAAAGACAACAATGTAGGTTGGCTGAGTATACGACAGTCGCACAAGCGTATAGCGAATAAATCTATCCCCTTAAATAACGCTGTTAGCATGGTACGCTGTTGGGTAAAATTTTCCCCTTTTTGAAAACGATGACGCCTGCGATGCAGGCGGTTCATGGCTAATAAAGGACTTCAATATGGGTAGGGCGTTTCAAAACCGTAAGGAATCCATGGCCAAAACGGCCGCTGCGAAAACCAAGGTTTACAGCAAGTATGGGCGTGAAATTTACGTCTGCGCTAAAGCAGGCGGCACAGATCCAAACGGTAACCTTGCGCTACGCGGTTTAATGGAGCGTGCTAAGAAAGATCAGGTACCGTCTCACGTTATCGATAAAGCCTTGGATAAAGCGAGCGGCGCAGGCGGCGAAGACTTTTCACCAGCGCGCTATGAAGGCTTTGGTCCCGGTAACGTGATGGTGATCGTCGACTGTTTGACCGACAACCCCAATCGCACCTTTGGTGATGTGCGCGGCTGCTTTACCAAAACGAAAAGCAAAATTGGCACTCCCGGCAGCGTTAGCCACATGTTTGATCACTGCGCGATTTTTTCGTTTGCAGGCAGTGATGAAGAAGCGGTGCTTGAAGCCCTCATGGAAGCCGATGTCGACGTTACCGACATTGAGCAGGAAGAGGAACGGATCACGGTGTTTGCGCCGCATACCGATTACGCCAAAGCCAAACAAGCGCTGTTAGATGCTTTCGGTGAGATTGATTTCGAAGTAGACGAAATCCAATTCTTACCACAAACCATCACGCCCATCGAAGGCGATGACGTGGCGATGTTCGAGAAACTGCTGGGCATGCTCGAAGAACTGGACGATGTTCAGAATGTCTTCCACAGTGCCGAACTACCTGAAGCAACGGCTTAAACCGTCACTCGGTTGATACATCCCTCTTGTGGTCGTCAGCACTTATGTCGCTGGCGGCCGCAGGTCGCCGTCATTAACTAGCGGCGCCCTGTGAGTCCATGGCTGCATCAGGCGGTAACAATGCCGGCGTAACGCCCGCGGCACTTAGCACTTGTTTACCGCGCACGGTCAAATCGGTGATAAACAAAAATTGCTGCCGAGGATCCACCGGATAAGCGCGAATACGGTAATGCGTACCCCAAGGTTTCTCCTCAGCTACGACAATAATCGGCTTATCAAACTTAAGGTAAACGCTGGTTAACGCAACGTCTCGTAACGCTTTACGCACCCACCCTGCTTCGTGCTCCGGGTGAAGATAAAAACTTGCCACGCACTGAAGGCTAACGTCACCATTGTTAGCGTTATAAATAGCGGAATCCCAAAGCTTAAGATGAGGCACCGCGACCAAATCATCGTCGGGCGTTACTATTTCTACTGTGCGCATGCCAACGTGCTTTACTTCACCGTAAGTCCCTTCAATGTTGACCCAATCCCCTGGCCGGTAGGGTAATTCAACGGCAGACACTATCCCAGCAATTAAGCTACTTACGTAATCTTTTAAAGCAAAACCAATCGCTAGGCCAATGGCACCCAGCAGCGTCACCATATTGCGTAATGAAGGCTCAATAACGATAGGAACAGCCACAGCCAGCGCGGTAATTAAAATCAATAACCGGGTGAGTGGTACCAGCGCAAATACTCTAAACCGCACTTGGCCATGCAAGCGATTGGCTAACCAGTTCAACCCTCGCTGGCTGACAATAATCAATAGCACCGTACTCGCTAGAATGACTCCTAAGGTAATCAGCGCTTGACTATCAATATCATTAAACAGCTTGGCGTACTGCTCTTGATCGTCCATATCAGCTCCTAAAGCGGGTCAACGAGATAGTTCCGCGATTCCAACAGTTGTCGCACGCTTGCGTAGCTTAATGGGGCGACTTGCCAACGCCCTTGATGGCAACGGAGAATTCCCTGGCGAGCAAGTGCTAACCGTGCGTTTAGCGCTTCATGACTCGAGAAGGGCAGCACATACCCTAACGCTTGATCCTCTAGCCCCCCATGAATGAGCAGTGTATGTAGCAACAGCGTTGCCACATCCCCCATATCTGACGCTAGCTCCGCTTCCGCCAATGCATCCAATAGCCATAGCTCTTTTGAAAACTCTTTTGAAGACTCTTTTGAAGACTCTTTTGACAGCCCTTGAGACGGCCCTTGAGACGGCCCTTGAGACTGCTCTTGTGAACGACCACTCTCTCCATTTTCCGCCGGTTCGCGCAGTCGCTCTCGCCAGTAGTGCCAAGCAATACCTAAATGCCCTCGACAGTGGGCGGCAAGGCGTTGCAACTCTTTATAGGAACGCTCGTTATAGGAACGCTCGTTATAGGAACGCTCGCCACCAGCGCTATCTTCACTCACGCCAGCAAGAACTGGTTGCCCAGTACGGGAGCTATACACCGTCGGGCGGATGCCACCATTGTCCGCCAACAGGGCAAAGTAGTGCGCTAGCTGCTCACCCTCTAACGCCTGCAGGGTAACCACAGGGACGCCTTCCAAGCCAACTGCATGCTGCAAATAAGCATACGTCCAGCTATCACAACCAATCACACCCTGCCCCAAACGACCACTTAACGCCCGCTCTAATAATTCACGAACGCCTTGTAGCCCTTGGGTATGGCGTAAAAAATGCCGCTCCAAGGCAGGGATTACCCACTGATGCTGGTGGCCACAGCGATCGACCCACTCTAGGCATCCTTCTGTGAGTTCGTTGAGGGTGGGTGCAGATATGCAGTTGACGCCCTGCTGCTGCGCCCAATGGCTAACGACAGCTGCATGGCCACCATAAGGTGGTGAAATAAACAGCACGACTGGCGCATCGACATACTCTTGCGTTACTTGGCTGAGCGCGCGAGCCGCTGGCGTCCAGTCAATAGCAGGCACCCAGTGCGAAAGCGCGACTTCAGGCAACTTACGCAGCTCACTCTCTTGTTTTGCTTGGCGTTCCGAGGCCTCTCTGCACACTATCCACATAGTTGCTGCTCGCCAACTACGTCGCCACTGGCTGGCTTGGGTGTGTTCTGGTGTTTGAAACGACTCAAGCGCCACCACTTCCCATGGCGAAAAAGCAGACTTCGTTGAGCGCTGCGTCATATGCCGCCTCGAACATAAATAAGTGGATTAAGATTAGCATGCCTCATGAGGGGTTAGCCGAACTTATCGTCTAAAATAAAGTCGTTATACAGTGGCTAACTTATATGAGAGCAAAGCGCAGGAGGCGTCAATGAGCGTAGTTAACGTCACTATGGCAGAACTGCATGAAAAGCTTTCAAAGTGCATTGCAGGCGAACGGGTGCTGATCGACCACGAAGGAAATCGATTTAGCGCACGTATTCAACATGTTGGCTTTACGGGGTTAAAGGTCATTCCTGAAACGCAGATCAAAAACAGCACAGGGGACCCGGGTGATATCGAAGGAGTCACCGTTCCTTATGATGATATTTGGGAACTTGAAGTTAAAGGGGTCGTGTATAGCCGCTTGGAAACGTGATCTTTTTTTGCACACCCACTCCTCAGTGGGCGTGCAATGGCAACACTCCAAAACCAAATAAGTTAACTCAATCCAGTAATAAGCACTGCCTAGCTAGAAAGTCAGACAAATCTTACCGAAGTGTTCACCGGACTCCTGATGGCGGAAGGCGTCGGCAATGTCACTCAGTGCAAACTCACGGTCAATAATCGGCTTCAAATTAGCCGCTTCGATAGCACGAATCATCTCAATTTGATGACGACGACTTCCCACAATAAGACCTTGCAGCTTAGCTTGCTTAGCCATCAGCTTGGCGGTTGGTATTTCGCCTTCCCGACCGGTTAGCACACCAATCAGCGCGATATGGCCGCCAATTTTCACCGCCTCAATCGATTGCGGCAGCGTACCAGGGCCGCCTACTTCAACAACATGGTCGACACCTTCACCATTCGTTAACGCCTTAACGGCCTTGCCCCAGTCAGGCGTTTCTTTATAGTTAATGGTGTGTTCAGCGCCCAGCTCGCGCAGGCGGGTCAGTTTTTCATTAGAAGACGATGTGGCAATTACCCGCGCGCCCATCATCTTGGCAAACTGTAGCGCAAAAATGGAAACGCCCCCGGTGCCCAACACCAGCACGGTGTCTCCTGCTTTTAATCCACCATCAACGACTAGTGCCCGCCAAGCGGTCAAGCCTGCGGTCGTCAGCGTCGCAGACTCCGCATGACTATAACCTTGCGGCTGATGGGTGAACGAGGTAGCGGCAGCCACCACTTGCTCGCGAGCATAGCCATCAATGCCATCCCCTGGCGTGGTGACAAAGTCGCCTACTCGCGCAGGCCCTTCCAGCCAATCAGGGAAAAAGGTCGACACAACGGCATCACCAACTGCGAACTCGCTAACGCCTTCCCCAACCGCTTCGACCACACCGGCACCATCCGACATGGGAATACGGCCATCTGCGGTGGGAATCATCCCTGCTACCACGGCATAGTCATGAAAGTTAAGTGAACTGGCGTGCAGACGTACTTTAATTTCACCGGGACCAGGCTCACCTGGCGTCGTTAGTTCAACCACGTCCAGTTTAGCTAAACCGCCGGGCTCTCGAAGCTGAATGGCTTGCATCACTACCTCCTATTGAACACATGTCGTCAACATGTGACTAGTATTAAAAAGCCTAGTAAACGACTGGTCTAATATGAAATGGGGGCACTGGAGTCAGTATCAAGGCCAAGATCAAGATCGTGCCCCAAAAAGCCCCCGGACTGGCGCTGCCACAAGCTGGCGTAAATACCGTTCTGTGCCAGCAATTCTTGGTGAGTACCACTCTCCACCATACGACCTTCATCGACCACAATTAATCGGTCAAGCATCGCAATGGTCGAAAGTCGGTGCGCAATGGCAATCACCGTTTTGCCCTCCATCAGCGCATCGAGCTGCTCTTGAATCGCGGCTTCCACTTCGGAATCCAGCGCTGAGGTAGCCTCGTCCAACACCAGAATCGGGGCGTTTTTAAGCAGCACGCGAGCAATAGCAATACGCTGGCGCTGACCGCCGGATAGTTTCACACCGCGCTCGCCGACATGGGCATCCAGCCCGCGCCGCCCTTTAGGGTCGACCAACTCGTTGATAAACGTATCTGCGTGGGCACGGCACACCGCTTGCCACACATCATCATCGCTGGCATGAGGGCTACCATAGCGAATATTATCTCTCAGCGAACGATGCAGCAGCGAGGTATCCTGAGTCACCATGCCAATCTGATGACGTAATGAGGTCTGGGTAACGTCAGCAATATTCTGTCCATCAATCAGGATACGCCCGCCCTGTAAGTCATAAAAGCGCAGCAACAGATTGGCCAGGGTGGACTTACCCGCTCCGGATCGGCCAATCAGGCCAATTTTTTCGCCAGGTTTAATCGTCAGGCTCAACCCGTCAAAGACGTTTTTACTTTCACCCTTCGCCTGGGCGTACTGAAAGCGCAGCGCATCAAACACAATTTCGCCATTGGGCACCACAAGCGCCTTGGCATCGGGCTTATCTTTGATCGTGGGCTCTTGGGCAATGGTATTCATACCATCCTGCACCGTACCAATATTTTCAAACAGGCCAGCCACTTCCCATAAGATCCAATCCGACATAAAGCGGATACGCATCACCAGCGCGATCGCAATCGCTAACACGCCCAGAGAAATAGCGTCAAAATACCAAGCGCTGATCGCCATACCCGCCGTTCCCACCAGTAGCAGCGTATTGAGCAGCGTCAGGCAGACACTCATGATGGTGACCAGTCGCATTTGACGATGCACCGTGTTCATAAAACCTTGCATCGCATCCTTGGCGTAGCCCTGTTCACGTTCGGTATCAGCGAATAGCTTAATCGTTTGAATATTGCTGTAACTATCAACCACGCGCCCCGTCATCTGGGCACGGGCATCGGCCTGAGCCATCGAAACGTCGCGCAGGCGCGGGACGAAAAAGCGCATAATGCCTAAATAGCCAACCAACCAAACTGCTAACGGCAATAGTAACCATGGGTCTGCACGGCCTAATAAAATTGCTGCCCCGGTGAAGTACACAATGGCGTACACCAGTAGATCCATCACTTTGGTGACCGTCTCACGAATGGCCAACGCTGTTTGCATGACTTTTTGCGACACCCGCCCTGCAAACTCATCCTGATAAAAGGCCAAGCTTTGGCTAAGCATATGGCGGTGAGAAAGCCAGCGGCCGATCATCGGGTAGTTACCGAAGATGCTTTGGTGGGTAACCAGAGACTGCGCCAATACCAGTAGCGGCAGGCCGATAATCACTAACACGCCCACGCCTGCCAGCCAAAGCCCGTGATCCGACCAGAAACTCGTGCGATCGACGCTACCCAACCAATCGACCAAGTCGCCCATATAACTAAAAAACACCACCTCCGCCGCGGAAACCAAGGCTGTCGCGACCGACATCAGCAAAAGCCACGGCCAGACGGGGCGCGAAAAATGCCAAATAAACGGCAGCAGGCCTTTCGGTGGCGTGGCAACCTCACCTTCGGGATAGGGGTTCACCCGCGTTTCAAAGTAACGGAACAGCGGCGCTAGCGTACGTGACAACATGGAAAGTCCTTTCGTTACCTTGGTAGACAGACATAGTTAAGAAGAGCGGCGACGCAATAGCCAACGAGCCCAAAAAGGAGCCACGATCATCAGTGTGACCATACGCAGTAAGTGGTGAAATGCTACAAACACAGGGTCGATATTCAGCGCAACAGCAAGAATAGCCATTTCACCGATGCCACCGGGAGCCAGCGCTAATAGGGCTACGTCACGGCGCACGCCCAACAGCTGATGGATCAGTTCAGCAAACAGTGCTAACACCACCAGTGCAAGCAGCGTCGCCACTCCCGACTGCCATAAATAACGCCCGAGCAGGCGCCGTGTCATGCCTTGAAAACGCGAGCCAATCGCGCTGCCCAACACCCATAACATGAGGTTCATTCCCCAACTAGGCAAGGTAAGGCTAGCCAGCCCAAACCCAGAGAGCAAGGCCGCCATAATAAGCGGCGCAAGTAACGCCGAACTGGGTATACGCAGCCACCGGCCCACGGGTAATAAGAAAGGAATAGTGAGCAGCATCCAGCCGTGCTCAAGGGCAGCCTGGGCTGGCCCAATGTCACCTGCACCGCCTTCAAATGCCCAAAACAGGGGAGGCAGAAACAGGATAACGAGAATAATCCGTAGTGACTGGGCAATGGCGATGCGTTGCGGGTCACCGCCACATTGATCGCCGAGCATGATCATTGCCGTCATGGCCCCTGGCGATGCACCAAACCAAGCACTGACCGGGTCGAAGCCACAGCGACGGTACCATGCCGCGGCAACCGCGGTGGATGCCGCAACACCGGCCAGCAAGAGTGCTGCCGAGATTGGCCAGTCCAGCACACGATGGGCAAGCTGCGGCGTTACTTGGCTGCCCAGCACCAACCCCATGACCGCTAAAAATACGTTGCGCAGCGGCTCCGGTACGCCAACGCTAATTCCTTTTGCCGATACCAGCAGGTTGGCAATCAGTGGGCCTAGCATCCAGGCTAGCGGTAAACCGGTGAGGTGAAAAACGATGCCGCCCACGGCGCCTACGGTAAGCGATGTTACAAGTCCCTTGGCACTTTCTGCGCTGACACGGCTGCACTTCACGCTCTCCTCCACCCTAACCTTATAACGTTAAAACGCAATTATTAACCTGCTAAGCGTAGACGTTAGATTACCACTGCTAAGGGCTTTCGGGTGTTATGAGCTAGTTGTTAAGTGCTAGTTGCTAAGTACTAGTTGCTAAGTACTAGTTGCTAAGTACTAGACTTTAAGTCACTGATATTAGGTGTTAAGTACTGCTATTTTTAATCTTCGTCATCATCACCGCGCATGCGCGCCTGACGATCAGCCTCTTCCTCAATGGCATCATCAATCACTTCCAATAGCTCATCGACATTGGCTATGTGGCTATCAAGCTCAAAATGGCCAGTCAGCTTGCTATCGGGATGTAGCTTGCCTGCTTCATATAAAGCCCACATTTCTTTACCGTAACGGGTAGTCAGTAGCTCGGGGGCGAAACGACCGAAATAGGCGCGCATATTATCCACATCGCGCTCTAGCATCGCCGCCGCGCTGTTGTTACCCGCCGCATCCACCGCTTGGGGCAAATCGATAATCACCGGCCCTTCTGCATCAACCAACACGTTGAATTCAGACAAGTCGCCATGGATCAATCCTGCGCACAGCATTCGGACTACGTCTTGAATCACTTTGGCGTGATAGCGCAGCGCTTGCTCCTCGGTTAGGGTCACTTCGCCTAAACGTGGTGCTACGTTACCCTCGGCATCGCTGATCATTTCCATGAGCAGTACGCCATCAACAAAACCATGTGGTTCAGGCACGCGCACATCTGCGGCAGCAAGACGATACAGCGCATCGACTTCCGCATTCAACCACGCCTGCTCCTGCTCTCTTTGACCGTAGCGAGTCTTTTTAGCCATGGCGCGCGAACGACGACTATTACGCTCCTTGCGCCCTTCTTGGTATTGCACGGCCTGTTTAAAGCTACGCTGTTTAGCTTCTTTAAAGACCTTGGCGCAACGTACTTCTTCACCGCAGCGCACGACATATACCTGCGCCTCTTTACCACTCATTAACTGCACCAGCACCTCGTCGATCATTCCATCATCGACCAGGGGCTGTAATCGCTTAGGGATTTTCATGGTTAGCTGCGTCGGCTCCTCTTTACTATCTGTGCACACTCATTAATCGATCAATAGCGAATACGGCGGACGCGGAAAGCGCGTCCTTTAAGCTTGTCACGTTCAAGTTTGGCCTGGGCTTTTTGAACAGCACCATACTCCACCGCCACATAAGCACTGCGGGCCAGCACTTTAATTTTGCCTACCTGATCGCCACGCAGGCCACCTTCGCTGGTTAGTGCCCCCAGGATATCACCTGGGCGCAACTTGTCTTTCTTACCCCCCGCCAACTGCAGTGTTGCCATAGGCGGTTCAAAGGGCACTGAATGCTGGGGTTTGGGCAAAGGTTCGGTGGTAATCGATTGTTCTAGCAAGCCTTCCAACCGCTCCAGCCGATAATGCTCTTTAGGTGTGACCAGCGTACAGGCAATACCGCTAGCCCCTGCGCGCCCAGTTCGCCCTACGCGATGTACATGAACATCAAGCTCACGGGCAATCTGATAATTAAACACCGCGTCTAATTGGGCAATATCTAAACCACGCGCAGCAACATCCGTTGCTACTAGAATAGACGCACTTTGGTTAGCAAACAGAATTAGGCGACGATCACGATCTTTCTGCTCTAAATCACCGTTGAGCGCCACGGCACTAAAGCCGGCATCCACTAGTTGCTCAGCCACCGTCTGAGTTTCGCGTTTAGTGTTGCAGAACACCACGCTGGTCGCTGGCCGATAAACCAGTAGCAGCTGTTGAAGGGCTGCAAAACGCGCCTCTTCATTAGCAACGTTATAGAAGTGTTGATCAATCGTAGTGGCATCGTGAACCTCGGCCACTTTGACCATGACTGGCTCACGCATAATGCCGCGAGTCATCGCAGTCAGGCCACCTGACGCCTGATCGTCTGGGAATGTCGCACTAAACAGCAGCGTTTGGCGATCAGCGGGGGTCTCATCAATGATCGCATCAATGGTGTCTTGAAAGCCCATATCGAGCATACGATCGGCTTCATCAAGTACCAAGGTGGTAAGCGACCCCAGTGTCAACGAGCCTTTGCGCAAATGCTCATCGATACGTCCCGGCGTGCCCACGACAATATGCGCACCATGTTCCAAGGAGCCTAACTGCGGCCCGAACGGCGCTCCGCCGCATAGGGTAAGCACTTTAACGTTGGGCAAGCCACGCGCCAAACGGCGTAGCTCTTCGGCCACCTGGTCGGCAAGCTCTCGGGTGGGGCACAGCACAAGGCCCTGTACAGCAAACGCCTCCACACGCAATTCAGCCAGCAGCGCCAAGCCAAAGGCAGCGGTTTTTCCCGACCCCGTTTTGGCTTGGGCCAACACATCACGCCCCGCCAACATCGGTGGCAGACTTTGCGCCTGTACAGGCGTCATTGCGTGATAGCCAAGGGAATCTAAATTGCTTAAAAGCGCAGGAGAGAGCGCCAGCGATGCAAAAGAAGTGTCAGACACAAAATTATCCTGAAGGGGCTATATTGCCCAGCAAACCTATAATGTGAAGCACCATACCAGAAAGCGCCAACCTATGCCTTGGCAAGGATAGGCGAACGGTACAACATGGGTGGTTGCTAGGCTCATAGATGAGTGGTTGCTAGCCCCATAGATAGTAGATCAGAGATTAGGAAAGAGTAGTTGCTAGCGCTGCAAAATGCCCCTGGCATAACGCTGCTAAGTCGTTCGGAGCAAGCTCAATCTCCAGCCCACGTCGCCCCGCGCTTACATAAAGTGTCGAAAATGTCTGCGCCGAGTCGTCGATAAACGTAGGCAGACGCTTTTTCTGGCCCAGCGGGCTAACGCCGCCAAGCACATACCCTGTGGCCCGCTCCACGTCAGCGGGCGCCGCCATTGCCGCTTTTTTCGCCCCTGCCGCTTTAGCAATTTGCTTTAACCCCAGTTGACTGGTGACCGGTACAATACCAACTGCCAGCTGCTTACCATCTAGGGTAACGACCAAGGTTTTAAACACTTGCTGAGCGGCAACAGCCAGTTTTTCAGCGGCCTCCAGCCCGTAAGATTGCGCAGCAGCATCGTGTTGATACTCATGGATCTGAAACGCAATGCCTGCATGTTTCGCGCTATTAATCGCCGGTGTCATGTAATTCTCTTAAGTTAACATCATCAGCTCGTCTGAAAAGAACACTTCTCTCTACTAAGTTTAATATCGTGATTGGTTTAATAAAGTCAACTGACAGGCGTCAGTGATATTAAAGCAACTTCCAAAGCACAGCAGAAAGCTGCGGGGGGCGGTGCTTTCTGCCAAGCGTGGTGAAACAAAGCCTAGCGAACTTTATGACGCTTCCAAAGGCCTGTCCAAAGACATATCCAAAGACATGCCTGGCTCCAAGAGCGCAGAGGAACTTGAAGGGATGACAAGCACTCAGCGCAAAGATAAACCTCAAAAGAGAGTAAACGTTACTAGCAAAAAGCCGGGGGATTAAGTAACTAATGTAATGCTGGTCACTGCACGCAAGTTACGCAGCTTACAATGCTGCTCCACACTTTCGACAATTTCTTCAGCATCATTGATTTGCTGCTTATCTAACTGAATATCTACCATTAAAAAACTACCAACTTGGGCTAAACGCACGTCTTCGTTGGTAATATCAAAATCTGCTACCTCTTGCACTACGTCCTGACGAACGCTATCTAATGGTTTGCCAAACATCAATTCGCGCAGCGCACCGCGTACCATGCGAATAGGAATTGGTAAGAAGTATCCGGCGATAATCAGCACCATCACAGGGTCAGCAAAACGCGCTAGATGAGCCCAAGGGGTAAACGTTAACCCCCATGTAAGCGCAAAGCCCAGCATCACAGCGGCACTCAGCCATGTGTCCATTTGCCACTGGCGCAGCTCGGCGGCCAGCAGTGATGAACGCGCAATTCGGGCATAGCGCTTCAACCACCACCAAGATAGTAAACAACCTGCCACATTCACCACGCCAAACATCAGCGCAAGATCTAACGTTACCAGCCGCCCGCCTTGTGCAAGACTCCACACAGCAGACACCATTGAGAACAGACACACTAACGCGATCACTACGCCTTTAAGCAGTACAGCCAACGGCTCTACGGTCAGCCGCCCAAAGGGGTAATGATCATCGGCAGGTTTGCTCGCTTGCTGTAACGCAAACAACGACAGCGATGCCAGCACTAAACTTAATAGCGAATAGCCACTATCGAATAAAACAGTAATTGATCCACTGGCAAGCCCAAGCGCAAGACCGGTAAAGGCAAACAGGCTGGCTGAGACAGCAGAGAATCTGAGCGCACGACGCTCGGCGACAAAGGGGGTCACGCGAAATACTCCAGTAAAGTGTGTTAAACCCAGCGCATAATAGTGAGTACACTCACGTTTCACCAATCGCTCAGCGCCAACTTTTTTGGCTCTCCACGGAGTAACCTATGCGCGCAGAACAAGTGCAGGCGTTTATTGACGTTACTGAACACGGCTCCTTTGCAGCGGCCGCGCGGCACACAGGGATAAAGCGCAGCACCCTCAGTGCCACAGTGAATGCTTTAGAGGATAGCCTAGGGGTCGTGCTGTTCGAGCGCTCAGGCAATAGCCTACAGCTCACGGCGGTAGGTGAAAGCGTGCTGCCGGACTGCTACCGCCTGCTGACAAGTGCCAGCCGAATAAAAAAACACTGCCAACAGCACCTGCAAGGCGTAGAAAGCCAGCTGTGCATTGCCAGGGATGATGCGTTGCCTGAAGCATTTTGGCGACAAGTCATGCACGATTTAAAGCAGCGCTATCCGCTTACGGCCATCTCGGTATATTTATTGCCTCCTCAAGAGCACCCACAGTTCGTCCTTCGCCAAACCGTCGATATCGCCTTTGGCTTGTATACCGCTGAAGGGGCCGACGTAAGTGCTAGTAATCTTGCCCCGGTGAGCATGTGCCTAGTAGCGGCAACCTCGCATCCACTAAGCCGCTTACCCAGCGTTACCCGCGATGATCTCGCCCAATATACTCAGGTGTGCTTAACCTATGAGCAGGGCGATAAGCTAGTCAGTGAGGCACTTTTTTCGACAAACTACCTAGGGCTGACCATGTTCGAGGTCATTCGCGATGCCGCTATCAATGGCACTGGCTGGGCACTACTACCCTATCCATTAGTGAAAGAAGCCATAGAAAGCCATCAGCTTTGCGCGCTAAATCATGATCTCGCCTTGGACAGCCACTATTATCGCTACGTAGAAGGTGAAAGCCTAGGCGTGGTCGCTACCGCGCTGCTAACCAAGGTGTCACGCTTTTTAGGCACGACTCGGTGATACTTTGTCATAACGTTGAAATAGAGCATTGGAAAAAATTGCTTATGCCTTCCACTCTGTTAAGGAACTTGTAAAAAAGTGCTACATAAGGAGATCAAAAGGACACGCTAGAGAACCGGCACAGGTGAGTGTCATCTAAGCGTAAAGTGCATCTGCCAGTGTCGATGTTGCCGTCAACTAAGGAGTAGTTTCCACGATGGTACGACTCGATAAGAAAGCGACTAGGCTGTATGTCCTAGACACGAATGTCCTTATCCACGACCCCGCCGCGCTCTACCATTTTGATGAGCACGACGTTGTTATTCCCATGACTGTTCTCGAGGAGCTAGACAAGCATAAAAACGGCATCAGAGAGATCGCCCGTACGGCGCGCCAAATTAGTCGTACGCTTTCCGATTTAACCAGCCAAGTCACCTTCGACGAAATTCAGAAAGGCATTCCTATTCCTCGCATCAGTGGAGAATCAGGCCGCCTCCATTTTTTGTGCTATAACGACCTTAAACCCTTCGACTCCCTTGATGACAACCCCGACAACCGTATTCTGGCGGAAACCTGCCGGTTACGCGATGAGCGTCCGGATGCTTCCGTTATCCTGATCACCAAAGATATCAACCTGAGGGTGAAAGCCGCCGCGCTAAAAGTGCCGGTGGAAGATTACCTGAATGATCGCGCCTATTCTGACAGCGATGCCATGATTGAAGGCGCACAGGTTTACGCCACTGCCGGACAGGATGGTGCTTCGCTGTGGGAAGCGCTCAATGTCGACGTCACCGTTGAACGTGTCGACCACCACACCTTTTATCAGCTAAGTGGCAACATGCCTCGCCGTTGGCATGTCGGCATGCTGGTCTCCGATAGCGAAAATGGCGCTGAGTTTGAAGCCATTGTCCGTGAGCTTTCGCCGTCATCTGCCCGACTTCAGCTACTTACCAACTACCGTCACCATGCGGGCGTATGGGGCGTTCATGCTCACGACAGTCGCCAAAACTTCACCCTCAATTTGCTGATGGACCCGGACATTGATCTGGTCACCATTGCTGGTAATGCAGGCACCGGCAAAACCTTTATGACACTCGCCGCAGCGTTCCAGCAAACACTGGATGCCAAACTATTTGAGCGCATTGTGTTTACCCGTGCACCGATCCCCATGGGTGAAGATATCGGTTTCTTACCAGGCACCGAAGAGGAGAAAATGTCACCGTGGATGGGCGCCTTCCACGACAATATGGACAACCTGTTGCGTAATGAAGAAGGGGAATCTAGCTGGGATAATGGTGCGACTCGACAGTTAATTGGCTCTAGGGTGCAGATTCGCGCACCGAGCTTTATGCGTGGGCGTACCTTAAACGATACGTTCTTGATCATTGATGAGGCACAAAACTTCACCCCCAAACAACTGAAGTCACTGGTAACCCGAGCGGGTCGAAATACCAAAATTGTCTGTTTAGGCAACGTGGGCCAGATCGACACGCCCTACCTCACCGCTAACACCTGTGGCATGGCGGCTGTTGTCGAACGATTCAGGGATTGGCCCCATGCAGGGCACATCACCCTGAAAAGCGTTGAACGTTCACGCTTGGCGCTGGCTGCCGAAGAGCTGTTGTAACGCCTGCCGCAAAAACCCTACCGATTTCACACTTCCACTAAACAACACCGCCCAGCTCGGCTGGGCGGTGTTGTTTAGTGGCTATTATTTACAGGTTTATTAATCCCGCTGTTGGTGTCGCGCATCAACATTTTCGCTATTCCAGGGGTTTTCCACACCCACCGTGTCGGCAGCAAATGCCTGACGTTCGCCAAGTGAGCGAGCAGCTCCCACCGTTGTGTCGTTGCAGGTCTGGCGCTCCATTTCGCAGTTGAGTTCGGCACCGAACAGCACCACAAACGCTGATAGCCAAAACCACAGCATTAGTGCCACAACAGCACCAAGAGAGCCATACAGCTCACTAAAGGTAGAAAAGTAACGTGCGTAAAGCGACAAGCCGCCTGAGCCTAATAACCACATAGTGGTGGCAAACAGCGTGCCATAGCTTAACCAGCGCCACTGGGCAGAACGCCGATAAGGCGCGTAACGATACAGCAAAGCAATAAGCACGCTCATCAGTAACAGCAGCGCGGGCCAACGCAGCCATTTCAAAATACTATCCAGCGGTGGCTCAATCGTCAGCGCATCAACCACTATCGGCACAATGGCGATAAACCCCAGTGACACTAGCGTCATTATGATCAAGCCAAAGGTCAACGATACCAGCACGACACCACGCAGCAATAACGGGCGCTTTTCGTGTTCGCCATACACTACGTTTAAGCCAACCACTAACACAGAAACACTTTTCGATGCGATGTACATGGCCACTAACAGCCCCGCAAGCGCTGTCATCACATTGCCAGACTCTGTCGTCTCGACCACCTCTTGAGCCTGCTGGTCAATCAATTTTGCCGCATCCGGTGGCATAAAGCGGCTAATTTCGTAAAGCTGGCGGCCTGCCTCAACAGGATCAAACAGCAACCCCCAAAGAGAAATAACGGCGGCAATGGTCGGAAATAGCGCCAGCAGGGCATAAAAAGCGATGCCCGCTGCAAAGATAGTAATCCGGTCCCGACGTGCAGCACGCACTACACGCCAAATAATATCGAGCCACCCCTCACGAGGGATATCACCAGGTACGCCAGCTCTACGACCTCGGTACTGCTTACCCACTTAGCCCAACCGCTCGCTCAACCACTTGCCAATATCATTTACCTGCTGCGGGCATAGCGCATGCGCCATCGGATACTGGCGATAATTAACCGTGTAGCCCATTTCTTTTAGGCGTTCGACACCACTGCGACCCAGAGTCTCAGGAACGATGGGGTCGAAATTCCCATGATGTACTTCGATGGATATCTCACGATTGGATTCAGCTAAATCGATGCTATCGGCCGTCGCAAAATAGGTCGACATAGCCAACAGTCCGCCAAGAGGCTGAGAGAATGAGAGGGCCGCCTGATAGGCTACTGCGCCACCTTGGGAAAAACCCGCTACGATAATACGACGGCTGTCGATCCCTTGATCAATCTGTTCTTCAATCAGTGCCTGGATACGTTCGGCAGACGTTTTCAGTTGCACTTCATCTACCCGACGCCCTAAGTCCATGGCGAGAATGTCGTACCACGCGGGCATCACCATGCCGCCATTAATAGTGACCGGCAAGCGCGGCGCATGGGGCATAATAAAACGCACATGCGCTGAGGCCGGTAGTGTAAGGGCTGGCACTAGCGGCTCAAAATCGTGCCCATCGGCACCCAACCCGTGAATAATAAACACGCACGCATCGGCGGGTTGACCATTTTGCGGTTCAATAATCAGTTCGCCTGGGGCTGTCATGGGCTCTTTCCTTGCTAACGTTATAAAGCGCCACCCTAGCGTAAAGTGGCGCGTTGGGCGAGTCATTTGCCTGCTTAAAGCGGCCAAACCAGTGGAATAAGGGTTAAGGCAATGGCTCCCGTCAAAAGGTTTAAGCCACCACCAACACGCAAGAAATCACTGACCCGATAGCCGCCAGGGCCATGCACCATGAGGTTCGTTTGATAACCAATCGGTGTCAAAAAACTCGCCGAGGCAGCAAACATTACTGCCACCACGTAGGGCATCGGGTTAACCCCCAGGCTTTCTGCTGCGGCCATAACCACCGGAAAAATGATCACCGCAGCGGCATTATTGGTTACCAACTCGGTTAACATTGCCACGACGCAATAAGTGGCAATTAATAGCAATAGCGGGTTACCCGCCACCAACGATAGAACACTGCCCGCCAGGAAATCCGCCGCGCCGGATGTTTGCAGCGCAGCCCCTACCCCGAACGATGCTGCAATAGTCAGCAACACTTGCGTATCCAGGCCACGCTTAGCAGCGCCCACGGAACAACAACCGGTTAACAGCGCGAGCGCCGCGCCCAACATGGCAGCATTGAGCATACTTAAGACACCTAATGCCGCCAACAGCACCGCCCCCAACAGAATCGCCCAAGCCAGCGGGGCTTTTTCGTGCACAGGCCGCGCTGAACCGTTCAACTCGCTGATTAAAAGAAAGTCTTTCGATTGGCGATGGCGTTCAATAAACGGAGGGCGCGCTTCTAACAGCAGCACATCAGCAGGTTGCAAACGGACTTGGCCTAAGTTGCCGGTTACCCGCTCGCCGCCACGACAGATTGCTAGGACAGCAGCGCCATACAGCGTTCTAAAACGGCCGTCACGAATCCGCTGTCCAATAAACTGGCACTGGTTCGATACCACCGCTTCAACCAAGCGACGCTCTTTAAACTCTTTTTCCAAACTCGACGCGGCGTCACGAGAAGGGATGAGCCCACGAATCTGCTGTAGCTCTACAGCGGCATCCGAGGTGCCCACAAAAACGAGTCGGTCACCAGCCTTTAGCTGCTCGCCTGGCCCCACCACACTCACCACATTACCTGCACGCTCAATTTCAACTAGAAAAAGCTCTTGAAGATGGCGTAACCCAGCTTCTTCCACCGTACGGTCAACCAGCACTCCCGCAGGATCAACTTCCATTTCGATAGTGAACTCGCGAGGATTAGCAAACGCTTTTGACATCCCCTCCCGTGAGGGCAATAAGCGTGGCCCTAAGAAGATAAGATAAGCAAGCCCCACCAGCGCAACAGGGACGCCTACCCACGCCAAATCAAATAGCCCCATCTCAAGCGCGGGATAGCGCTCTACTAACAAACCATGCACAACTAAGTTAGTACTGGTACCAAACAGTGTAATGGTACCGCCGAGAATGGAAGCAAAGCTGAGCGGCATTAACAGCCGTTGAGGAGAAAGCCTTAGTCGCCGACTCCAGCTCATGACAGCAGGGATGTAGGTAGCCACTACGGGCGTGTTATTGAGAAAACCGCTCAGCGATGCCACGGGTAACAGCAGCCGAACAAGCGCGCCCCGTTCACTACTAGGACGCCCCAGTACATAGCGGATAATCAGGTCAATGCCGCCCGTTTCACGAATACTGGCCACCAGCACATACATAAAGGCCACGGTGAACAAACCACTGTTAGAAAAACCGCCCAGCGCCTGCTGGGGGTCAATGACACCTAAGGTCATTAACACCACGACGGCACCAAGCAGAATAATGTCTGGCCCCAATCGAGACAGTGTCATTAACGGGAAGATAGTGAGCACTACCCCCACGGCTATCCAAGCATCCAGCGACATATCCTGCATCCCTAACCTAAAATCTTAGGAGCATTGTGCCGCCTCGAGAATATTCTAAAAAGTTATTTTTAGAAACACAGTAAGAACAAAAAAGAATATAGGCGTGTGGCGTGTGGCGTGTGGCGTGTGGCGTGTGGCGTGTGGCGTGTGCAGGGTATTGACTATGTAGCAATAAAAAACCCCGCTTTCGCGGGGTTTTTTAGCGTATTAGCGTTAAACGCTAACAGCGAACATCATCGTTTCTAATTAAAGAACTTTGATGTTAGAAGCCTGAAGGCCTTTTTTACCCTGAGTGACGTCGAAGGAAACCTTCTGACCGTCTTGCAGAGTTTTGAAGCCGTCAGCTTGAATTTCAGAGAAATGCGCGAACAGATCGTCGCCATTGTCGTCCGGAGAAATGAAGCCGAAGCCTTTAGTGTCGTTAAACCACTTAACGGTACCAGTTGCCATGATCGAAATCCTCGATGTAGCTTGATGTAGAGCCGGGTAATACCCGAGTTGCAGTGGGTAGAACAAGAAACTTTCACCAGACTAAACGCTTGGGCGTTTCGATACTGCTGACAACGTTCGACTTGCTAACCAACTGCATTCAGCATGCGCTTAACTTAGCCGCACGTCAATACAATGATGAAAAAAAATGTCAGGATGATGACTGATCCGCAACTGCCATCCACCCTGCTGCTTTCTCAGCAATCATTAAGGTAGGTGAGTTGGTATTACCGCTGGTAATGGTCGGCATAATACTGGCGTCCACTACTCGCAGCCCGCTCACCCCCTTAACACGCAGCTTGGAATCCACCACGGCGTCCGGATCATCGTCACGGCCCATTTTCGCCGTCCCGACGGGGTGAAAGATCGTGGTACCAATATCGCCCGCCAATTTGGCCAGCTCCTCGTCGCTTTGATACTGCAACCCAGGTTTAAACTCTTCTGGCTGATACTTGGCAAATGCTTGCTGCTCGGCAATCCACCGCGTAACCCGTAATGAGTCTGCCGCCACCTTGCGGTCTTCTTGGGTGCTCAGGTAGTTAGGCTCTATGGCAGGCGCCGTTTGTGGATCACGGTTTTTGATCCTTACCGAGCCACGGCTTGTGGGATTAAGGTTGCAAACACTGGCAGTAATCGCTGGGAAGTTATGTAACGGTTGGCCAAACGCATCAAGGCTTAATGGCTGTACGTGGTACTCGATGTTGGCGTGCTGATACTCGTCAGAACTACGCGTAAAGATACATAGCTGAGAAGGCGCCATGCTCATCGGCCCCCGACGTTTCAGCACGTACTCCAGACCAATCATGGCTTTACCCAACAGAGTACTGGCCATAGTGTTCAGCGTTTTTGCCCCTTTTACTTTATAGACGGAGCGAATCTGCAAGTGATCCTGTAGATTTTCGCCTACGCCGGGTAGCGCTGACACCACATCAATACCGTGTTGTTGTAATAGCTCGGGCGCGCCAATACCGGAAAGCTGCAGAATCTGTGGCGAACCGATAGCGCCAGCACTCAGCACAACTTCTTTATTAGCCGCCACACTAAGCGTTTTGCCCTCGCGTAGAAGCTCTGCGCCTACGCAGCGCGGTTGGCCATCTTGCGGTTCAAATAGCAGACGATTGACGTGGGTAGAGTGCCAGATCGTTAGGTTGGTGCGTTGCTTGATCGGCCGCAAAAACGCTTTAGAAGTATTCCAGCGCCAGCCATTGCGCTGGTTGACTTCAAAATAGTTAACGCCTTCGTTATCACCACGATTGAAATCGTCAGTGCGCGGAATGCCCGCTTGCACCGCCGCCTCGGCGAAATCATCTAATACTTGCCAGCTTAAGCGCTGTTTCTCGATCCGCCATTCGCCACCATGACCATGATAACGGCGATGATCGGCATCGCCATCACCGCCTTCATCCAAGCGGTGATGGTCTTCGTGTTTCATGAAATCTGGCAAGCAGTTGTCCCACCGCCAGGCATCATCGCCGGTCAACTCGGCCCAGTGATCATAATCGCGTGCCTGACCACGTAGATAAAGCATGCCATTGATGCTGGAACAGCCACCGAGCGTTTTACCCCGAGGGTAAATCAGTGAGCGACCATTGAGTCCTTTGTCAGGCTCAGTACGAAACAGCCAGTCTGTGCGCGGGTTGTTGATGCAGTAAAGATAGCCCACCGGAATATGAATCCAGTGGTAGTTATCCGGCCCGCCCGCTTCAATTAGCAGTACCTTATTATTTGGATTAGCACTAAGTCTATTAGCCATCAGGCACCCTGCGGTGCCTGCGCCGATCACAATATAGTCGAAGTTATTATTAGCAGCATGTGACATGAACGGGCTCCCGTAACGTAATGGCGTTACTTCGCCGTAGGCATCACAAACTCAGCGCCTGAATCAATAGAGTCTGACCAACGCTGCATAATGGATTTCTGTTTGGTATAGAAACGCACGCCCTCTTCACCATAAGCATGCGTATCGCCAAACAGCGAACGCTTCCAGCCACCAAACCCATGCCACGCCATAGGCACCGGAATGGGCACATTGATACCGACCATGCCCACCTGAATACGGCGGCCAAACTCCCGCGCAACGCTACCACTCTCTGTGAAGCAGCTCACGCCGTTACCAAACTCATGATCATTGATCAGTTGAATGGCGGTGGCAATATCTGGCACCCGAATACAGGCCAGCACTGGGCCAAATATCTCTTCTTTATATATGGTCATCTCGGGAGTGACATGATCAAACAGAGTGCCGCCCATCCAGAAGCCTTCAGCACAGCCGTCGCCGGTTTGCGCAGCATCGAACTCTCGGCCATCCACCACCAAGTGCGCGCCTTCCTCTACGCCTTTATTGATGTAACCAGTAATCCGCTCATGGGCTTGGCGGGTGACAATCGGACCCATTTCCGCATCCAGCTGCATGCCATCCTTAACTTTCAGTGCCTTGGCACGTTCCGCCAACTGAGCCACCACGCCATCCGCCACATCGCCCACCAGCACCGCCACGCTGATTGCCATACACCGCTCGCCCGCCGAGCCGTAGGCAGCGCCAATCAAGGCATCCACCGCCTTATCCAGGTTGGCATCTGGCATCACTACCATATGATTTTTAGCGCCACCCAGTGCTTGCACCCGCTTGCCGTGCTTAGCGCCACGCTCGTAAATCAGGTTAGCAATCGGCGTAGAACCAACAAACGACAACGCTTTAACATCCGGATGGTCGATCAACGCTTCAACGCTGTCTTTATCGCCCTGAACCACGTTGAACACACCATCCGGCAGCCCTGCCTGCTTGAGCAGATCGGCGATCATCAGCGAAGCACTGGGGTCAAGCGGACTAGGCTTAAGAACAAAAGTATTACCTGTAGCAATCGCCACGGGGAACATCCACATCGGTACCATGACAGGGAAGTTGAACGGCGTAATGCCAGCCACCACGCCCAATGGCTGACGCATGGTCCAGTTATCAATACCGGTGCTTACCTGCTCGGTATAATCGCCCTTTAACAACTGAGGAATACCGCAAGCGAATTCAACGACATCAATCCCCCGGGCAACTTCGCCCTGGGCATCGGTAAACACTTTGCCATGCTCTTTAGTAATTGCTTCCGCCAGCGCATCTTTATGGGTGTTAAGCAGCTCCAAGAACTTGAACATTACCCGTGCCCGGCGAATGGGCGGGGTGTCTGCCCAAGTGGGAAATGCCGCTTTAGCGGCTTGCACAGCACTATCGACATCGTGTGCCGAAGCAAGCACCACGTTTCCGGTGACGTTACCCGTCGCAGGATTAAACACATTTTGAGAAAGACCCGAGCTTCCCTGGCTGACCTGCCCATTAATGAAATGGTTAATAGTGGTTGTTGTCATTTGGCTACCTTTATAAGCAGATTAAAATAACGAATTAAGTACCGACAGATTAACCAGCCCTGCGAGGCAATCAATTGAGTAATTTTTAACCCGGATATAAGCTTTTCAAATAACACAACGACAACAGGTGCTCGCTTATGCAAGAAAACTCAGCGCTACGGGCATTTGTAGCCGTCGCACGTACCGGAAGCGTTTCACGGGCAGCTGACCAGCTCTGCCTGACTCAACCCGCCGTCAGTCTAAAGTTGAAGCAGCTTCAGCAGCACTTAGGGTTAACCCTATTCACCCGTCGCCCTCAGGGGTTAACGCTCACTGCCGATGGCTATGCGTTATTGCCCGCCGCAGAAAACGCCCTGGCCAGCGCCCTGGCCTTTGAGCAACGCGCTAGCGCTTTGCACAGCACCCTGCGAGGAAAACTAAAAATCGGCACGATTGTTGATCCGGAATTTATTCGCCTGGGCAAATTTCTCAGCCGATTGATGGCCCGTGCCCCTCAACTGGAAACCGAGTTGCATCACGGAATGAGTGGCAACGTATTAACGAGGGTGGAGCAAGGTGAACTGGATGTGGGCTTTTTTCTGGCTCCTCCCGGTGAGGGTTCAGGAAGCGACCTCCTTGCTTGGCGTGAGCTGACCCACTTCCACTACCACGTCATTGCCCCAGCAGGCTGGGAAACCAAACTGTTAGATACTCGCTGGGAAGCTCTAGCCAAGCTTCCCTGGATAGTCACTCCTCAGGTCTCGGCACACCACCGACTGCTAGAGCGCGTCCTAACTCCAAGTGGCGCCACGCCTAATAGGGTCGCCCAAGTAGACCAAGAAGCTTGTATGCTGGATTTAGTCCGTGCGGGAGTGGGTCTAAGCTTAGCAAGGGATGCGCTGGCAATGGCCGAACGCCAGGAAAGCGGTTTGGCTGTAGCCGAAAATGTGCGCCTGCCCTGCGCACTTAGCATGATATGGCGCAGAGAACGCGCTGCGGAACCGGCGCTCAAAGCAGCCCTGGATACGTTAGACACAGTATGGCCTTACCGGCTGGGATAGCGAATAGGTTATGTAAGGTAGTCGCCACCATTGCCACTAATTGATTCTACAGCGAGCGATAACTCACTACGTCTACTGGAGTGCTTACCATGACTCGATTCTTGCTTTTTCGCCCCTTATCTCAGCCCTTAACGCTGTGTGTCATAGCTGTCGCAGGTCTCGCCAGCACGCCGCTCCATGCTCAGTCTAATGCGGAAGCTACGTTTGCTGGCGGCTGTTTTTGGTGCATGGAACCTCCCTACGATAAGCAGCCCGGCATCAGCGCCACTATTTCTGGTTATATGGGCGGCGAGCTTGAAAACCCAAGCTACGAGCAAATTTCTCGCGGCGGCACTGGCCACGTAGAAGTAGTGCAAATCAGCTACGATGACAGCCAGATCAGCTACGAGCAGTTGCTAGAGATTTTCTGGCGCAATATTGATCCTTTCGCCGTAGACCGCCAGTTTTGCGACAGCGGCGACCAGTACCGCTCAGCTATTTTTTACCATAGTGAAGAACAGCGGAAACTAGCAGAAGCGTCGAAAGCTGACATGGAAGCGCGCTTTGGCCAGGCTATAGCGACTGAAATAACTCCCGCCAGCGAGTTTTGGGAAGCTGAAGAGTACCACCAGGATTACTATCAAAAGAATCCGCTACGCTACCGGTTCTATCGCCTGAGCTGTGGTCGGGATAACCGCCTGGAAGAGGTATGGGGTGAAGAGGCCGGTGGGCCAATATTTGAGTAGCCTACCCTTAACGCGCAAGTTTAACGGAACATTTTGTACCGACGACTGCCCTAGAGGGGGCGCTGTAGTTAAGACGCTAACAATCAATTTGGGCAAACCGGCGTTTTTCTACTAGAGTGGAGAATCAACATTAATAGACCAGTCGGCTAATAGCTGGTCGATTGTTTAACGTCCCGTTGATCAAAAGATAGGAGATCTTATGAGCAACAGCATCACCACCGTCAACCCAGCCACCGGCGAAACGCTTGAGACTTATGCGCTAATGGATGCCAGCCAAGCCAAGCAAATTGTCGAGGCTAGCCACGAAGCGTTTCTTGATTGGCGGCTTAAACCACTTGAGCAGCGCGCTAAGGTAGTCAAAGCCATTGGCGAAGCGCTTATCGCCAATAAAGAAGAGCTTGCCGAACTGATGGTGAAAGAAATGGGCAAACTACCCAGCCAAGCCCGCCAGGAAGTCGAGCTTTGCGCAGGTATATGTGATTACACCGCGAAACATGGCCCCACTATATTAGCTGACGAACAGCGCAACCCCAGCAACGGCGAGCGTGGCATTGTTACTTACTCTCCTATGGGCGTTATCTATGGCATACAGCCGTGGAACTTCCCTGCTTATCAAGTAGTGCGTTACTCCATCGCCAACATTATGGCGGGTAATAGCGTGCTACTAAAACATGCTGAGAATGTCACTGGCAGTGGCCTACTGCTCGAAAAAATTTACCGTGAGGCTGGCCTACCGGAAAACGTTTTCCGCACGATCATTATCTCTCACGCTGTCTCTGATGAGGTGATTGCACACCCGGCGGTTCGTGGCGTCACGCTTACGGGCAGTGATGGTGCAGGACGTAAAGTAGCGGCAAAAGCCGCCGAACACCTGAAAAAAACCGTACTGGAGTTAGGCTCAAACGATGCCTATTTGGTACTGGATGATGCCGATCTCGATGTTGCCGTCAAAACCTGCGTCACGGGTCGAGTGTTTAATACCGGACAGACCTGTGTGGCTGCAAAACGCTTCGTAGTGACCGACGCTAACTATGACGCGTTCAAAGCGCGTTTTGTGGAAAAAATGAAGGCGCTGAAAGTAGGCGACCCCAGGGCAGATGACACCCACTTAGGCCCCATGGCGCGAGTTGACCTTCGCGATGCTCTCCACGAGCAGGTGGAACAGAGTGTGCGTAAAGGCGCAAAAATTCTCTGCGGGGGCGAAAAACCATCTGGCAAAGGCGCGTTTTACCCAGTGACCGTGCTGGAGAACGTAACGTCCGGCCAGCCCGCCTACGATGACGAGCTATTCGGACCAGTCGCGGCGCTGATTCGCGCTAAAGACGACGAAGACGCCATGCGCATTGCCAACGACAGCCGTTATGGCCTAGGTGGTGGCATCATCTCTAAAGACGTGCAGCGTGCCACTGAGCTTGCCAGCAAGTACTTCGACACTGGCATGGTGTTTATCAATGGCTTTGGCGTTGCCACCCCAGAAATGCCGTTTGGCGGCGTGAAAGACTCGGGCTATGGGCGTGAGCATGGCGGTTTTGGCATGCTTGAGTTCGTTAACGCAAAGTCGGTCATTGTTGTTAAAGAGTGAAGCGGTAAACGCTCAGAACCATAGGTCATAAAATGAACGCGCCGCTAGCTTTCAACAGGCTAGCGGCGCTTTTTTCGTTACTCGTATTATTATCGGTTTTAATGTTGCTCTGAGGTTCGGCGCTGCCAAAACTTCACTATTAGGGCCATCACTACCCACGTCACTAACGCCGCAATAACATCGTCTAACACAATGCCAAAGCCACCCTGTACATACTCTGCCAAATGAATTGGCGGCGGCTTCAGCGAATCAAAGAAGCGATAAATAACGAAGGCCAGCGCCATCACCAGTGGATGGCGAGCTGCTTGCAGCCCAATAACCGCTAGCGGGAACGCGACATATTCGTCGGCAACGATGCTGCCATGATCTAATCCTGCGTAGTGCCACGCCGCGACGTGACAAATCGGCACTGCAAGTGCCAGCAGAACAGCGATGATAACGCCCTGCTGCACCAGTGGTCGGCTCAACAACCACCACGCTAATGGAATGCCCAACAGCGAACCTACCGTACCCGGTGCCATCGGCGCTAGCCCCAGCCCAAAGCCGGTGGCTAGCCAAAAATTAAGTGTATCCAGCATTAACCTGCCTGCTGCGCCTGGCGCTCAAGCTCGGCAGCCATGTCGGGCGAGAGATTCAGCGCACTTGCCAATTGATCCAACCAAGCACGCTCCATGGGATTTTGATCATCGGTCACCGCAACGCTGATCAGATACATCTCGCGGGCAGCCTGGGGTGAGTCGGCTTCACGGGCGAGTGTCTGAGCATCCAGCGGGGCATTGAGCTGCTGCTCGACCCAGCGGTGCATCTCCTGATCGGCACCTAGCGCATCGATCTGCTCTGTGATGAGTGCCTGCTCTTGCTCATCAATGTGGCCATCGGCCCTGGCGGCCATAATCATTGCTTGCAACAGCTCAAGGCTGCGCCGCTCTTGATACTCACCGCTAAGCACTTCTACTCGTTCGCCCTCGGATGCATTTTGAGCAGTATTAGACGAGTTAGCCGCATTTTTCCCTTCCTGGGAGCTTTGCCATGCTTTCCAGGCCAGCATGCCCACACCAGCAATTGCGCCGTACTTGAGCGCTTTACCGCCCATGCTACGACCACGCTTAGAGCCAATGAGCATGCCCATTGCGCCACCACCTAACAGGCTCTTGATATCAAAACCGCTAGAGCCACCCCCTTGCCGCGAGCCCTGGCCTGCGCTACTGCTACCACCGCCTAGCTGGCGCGATAGCCCATCAATAACGCCTTTAACATCGATACCGCTTCCGCTGTTTCCACTGCTGTTTCCACTACTTCTGCTACCGCTGGCCTGGCTGGCCTGCTTCATCAACTGTTGTAAAATCTTGCTTGCGTTCATCCTTGTACTCCTACGTGGATAGTATCTAAGTGGATAGCATCTAAGTGGATAGCATCTCTAGGGCTCGCTAGACGATTCACTTCCGTTATAAAACATGCTGTATGAATGCAGCATGAATTAGCGCCACCCCAAGCATTAAAGAAGCGCGCCCTTCACCTCCACCGAGCTACCAAGTCGACTGGCACGCACTTCAACACGGACAGGCATTTGCTCTTTGAGTTCGCTGACATGAGAGATAATGCCGATCATTCGCCCGCCCATTTGTAACTCACTGAGCATCGCAATTGCTTGGTCTAATGCATCCTGATCAAGGCTACCAAAGCCCTCATCAATAAATAGCGTATCCAACTGAATCCCGCCTGCGTAGGCCTGCACCACGTCAGAAAGCCCTAGCGCCAGCGCCAAAGCCGCCATAAACGACTCGCCGCCGGAAAGCGTCGCTACCGAACGGCTCTTACCGGTGTAGGTATCGGCCACATCCAACTCCAATCCAGAGGCTTTATTGCCCTTGGATGGGTCTTCACGTCGCACCAACTGGTAGCGCCCGCGGCTCATACGCACCAGCCGTTCAGACGCTTGGATCAGTACGTCGTCCAGCAGCACTCCTAGCACAAACCGCTGCAAGCTAATGCGATTACCGGTACGCCCGTTAGCCACTTCGCTTAATGTCCCCCACACCCGATACTGGGCTTCAAGCTCGGCCTGAGCCGCACGGGCGGCGGCAAGTTTCTGGCGAATACCCTGCAACGTATTTAACCGCCCATCTAGCGCCCGCCACGCATCAAGTTGGGTATGCTCCTCCGCTTGGGCAGCTTCAGTGAATTTGGTGAGTGCGGCGAGATCTGGCGGCGTTTTTTCGGCCAGCTGGGCATGGTAATTGTGTAGCGCGCCGTCAAGTTCAGCCAAACGGCGTTGATAGGCCTCTACTTGGCGAGCCAGATCTTGCCGCTGGCTATCCTCTAGCTGAGCCGCCTGAAAAGCAGCTTCGCTGTCAAATGAACTGGCTTGTAGCGCCGCTTGCCACTCAGCCTGAGCCTGTTCAAGCGCTTGCTGGTTACGCGCCAGCTGCTGGTTTGCGCTGCGCAGCTGCTCTTCTGCCCGCGCCTGCTGGGTTTCGCTCGTCGAAAGCACCTGCTGTGCACGCTCCCCGGCCTGTTCAAGCTCAGCAATTTGGTTATCAAGTTCAGTGAGCGTTTGGCGCATGGCCAACGGGTTACGGGCATCTTCTGGCAGTGATTGGCTTAATTGATCGCGCTGGCTCGCTAGCCGTAACGCCTCCTCTTTGGTCTTTTCAACCGCTGGCCGCTGGGCTTTGAGCTGTTTGTCCAGCGTGCCCCAGCCGCTACGCAGCTCGTCACGGGCAGCGCTTTGCCGGTTAATCTCACTCTCGACCTGTTGCCGACGCGCGACTTGACGGCGCCATTGTTCGCAAGCCTGTTGCAGTTCAACTGGCGGTTGGCTGGCCCAGTCGCCTAGCTGGTGACTAAGGCGCTGCGCTTGCTCAGCGTTATAGCTAAGTTGTTGTGTTAACTGCTGCTCCTGACGCTCAGCGGTTTGTAAGGCCTGGCGAGCCTGCTCCTGGGCTGAGCGGGCTTCTTCTACCTGCGCTTGGGTAACAATATCAGCATGCTGAACCGCAGGGGATGGGTGTTCAAGGCTGCCACACACCGGGCAAGGCGCTTCCGCTTCCAGGGTGCGCGCTAACAGCGCGGCTTGCCCTTGGTGCCAGCGCATCTCTTGCTCGGTTGCGTGGCGCTTAGCCTGTTCTGCTTCGCTGCGCCGACCTTGAAGTGCCGCCGTTGCCTGCGGTTGTTGAGCGACAAGTTCACGCCTCTGCCGCATCAGCGCCTCCAACTCCTGCCGCTGAGCTAGCAGGCTCTCATGGCGGCTCAGCTCTGCAGGGGCGCTGGCCAACTGCTGACTTTCCGTTTGCAGCTGCTCAAGCGTCACGCTTAGCGCTTCACCTTGCTGGCGAATACCGTCTAACTGAGCTTCGTTACGCTTAAGTGTGTCATCGGCCTGCTGCCAAGCGGTTTGCGCCGCTTGCCAGCGCGTTTCAAGCTCACTTAACTGCTGGCTTTTGTGGATAAACTCGCCCAACTGACGATGGCGCTCGCGCAGTGCAGGTAGTTCGGCCTGGCGCTGGCGTGTCGCTTCAAAGGTACCTTTGGCTTGTTCAGTATTGGTACGCTGGGTAGTCAGCCCAGCATCGGCTTGCCGCTGCTCTTGTTGGGCGGTCGTGAGTGCCTGCTGCGCTTGGACTAACGCAGCCCTATAAGGTCGCAGCGCTTGAGCATGGTCGCTTTGGGTCAAGCGGCTCTGAAAGGCCGTTATTTGCGCCTGCTGCTCAAGGTGGCGTGCTTTCTCTGCAGCGAGGCTGTCTCGCGCTTCAAATTGGCGCTGTAACGCTTGGGCTTCATCTCGCCGCTGTTCAGCACTACGGCGCTGCTGCTGAGCGGTTTCAAAACGCTGACGGGCTTGCCCTACTCGCGGCGTTAGCGCCTCTACTTCTTGTGCTAATGCCGCTTCGCTTTCCAGCTCGCCACCGGCCAAAATGCCGCTGATATGCTGGCGGTGATCATTCACCGCACGCTCTATTTGATTCGCCTGGGTACGCAGGCGCTCTTCAATACGCTGAAAAATCTGGGTTTGAAATAGCTGCGAAAAAATTTTCTCGCGATCTTTCGATTCCGCTAACAACAGTTCACGAAATTTCCCCTGGGGCAGCACCATGACTTGGCGGAATTGATTAGCATCCAGGCCTATTAAGGCGTGCAGCTGGCTGTTGGCATCGGTGACCTTACGCGCCACCAAACATTCATCCTCATCGCCTTCCGAGGTAAGCCGCCACAGTTGGGCTTCAGCACTTTGCGTGGTGGTTCCTTCACCAGTGGCCTTGGGGCGCTCCTGCTGGGGCACCCGGCGTACTCGGTAAGCACTATCACGCAGGCGAAAATCCAAGCTCACTTCGGTCAACAAGGTAGCAGCAGCTTGGTCGCAGCGCATTTGGCCGGCATCGCGGTCATTACCGGTGGTCTGGCCGTAAAGCGCAAAACAGATGGCATCTAATATCGAGCTTTTCCCTGCGCCCGTGGGGCCGTTAATCAGAAACAATGGGCTTTTGCCCAGCGCAGTAAAGTCGATCGTTTCGCTGCCTGCAAAGGGGCCAAACGCCTGCATGGTGAGCGTTAACGGCGTCATGACTGGCTCTCCTGCTCACGGCTTAGGGTGGTGATGAGCTCACGCATGGCACTGGCCTGCTCATCACTCATATTGCCCCCGCTGGTTTGGCTAAAGAAATCACTAAACATATCCAACGCGCTAAACTGCAGCCGCTCGCGGTCTAGCTGCTGACGCCCCTGGGCTTCCAGCATGCCGGGCTTTTCTAAATGCAGCACGTTGGGGTAGACCTCGCGTAGCTTGCCCATGGGGTCAAGAATCGCGTGGCGGTCGGTCAAACGAACGAGTAGATAGTCATCGGCTTGGGTATCGGTTTTGCCTTGCGCTAGCAGCTCGGCCAGTTCGCCTTCCAGCACACGTACCTCTCGGCGCGGCGTCAGCGGGCGGTGCTCGATCTGGCTCACGCCCTCGGGGCCAATATCCACCAGCGTGACGCCTTTGCGCTGGTTAGCCTCTGAAAAGCTGTATTTAAGCAACGAGCCGCTGTAGCGTATATGCTCACCACCGCGATATTGCGGTCCATGAAGGTGACCTAAGGCGACATAGTCAAACGACTGCATCGGCTCCCAAGCAACACTTTCCGCGCCTCCCAAGGTTAACGGTCGCTCTGAATCACTGGCGCTGCCGCCATCTACAAAGCAGTGGCTCATAAGCACAGTCGGTCGGCCCGCTTGGCGCTGGGTGTTGATACGTTCGACTAAGTAACGGTGGGCGCTGTCGAAATCGCGGACATCCACCGAAAACTGGCTGCGTACATACTCCGGGTCAGCGTAGGGAATACCGAACACATCCACCTCTTGCCCATTAACCGACAGTGTCACCGGGTGATCGCAGGCAGATAGATCAGACAAAATATGCAGCCCTGCTTGGCGCAGGTGGCGCGCCCCAAACCCGAGTCGCTCAGCGCCGTCGTGGTTGCCGGAAATCATAATCACCGGTAGGCCACGCTTTTCACACAGCTCACCAAGCACCTCATCTAACAGGGTGACGGCAGCGGATGGCGGCACCGAACGGTCGTAGATATCACCTGCAACCAGCACAGCATCCACCGCATCGCGGTCGATAATATCCAGTAGCAGGTTCAGTACATGGCGCTGGTCTTCCAGCAGGGAGAGGTTGTGAAACAGCCGCCCTAGATGCCAATCGGCGGTATGAAGTAGTCGCATGGCAGGCTCAACGCAAAAAATATGCCCCATCATAGCAATCTGCATTCTAAACTGTCCGTCACGCAGCACAAAAAGCTTGCTACCAAAGCTCTCTACAAAAAGCCCCGCACATGGCGGGGCTGAAGCAACAGTAGTGGCTGGCGGTTAGTCGCGGAACGCGTCCGGATAGCTGGTTAAGTCAATACCCCACATGAGGGGCAGTAAGAAATAAACCGCCGCGACGATTAGCAGTAGCGCGAAAATATTCAGCCAGAACCCATTGCGCACCATTTCGATAATTTTGATTTTTCCGGTCGCAAAAATAATCGCGTTGGGAGGTGTCCCCACCGGTAGCATAAAGGCGCAGTTCGCTGCCATGGCCGCAGGTACCATTAGCACGAACGGGTGGATATCCAACGCCAGCGCCAACGAGGCAAGCACCGGAAGAATCATCGTGGCCGTTGCTGTATTGGAGGTAATCTCGGTCAAGAACAACACCATTCCAGCGGCTAACAAGATCACTAGCAAGAAGTTAACGCCTTCCAGCACGCTCATCTGGCCACCGATCCAGGCAGCTAAACCAGAAGAACCAAAACCAGCAGCAATTGCCAAGCCGCCGCCAAATAGCAGCAGAATGCCCCAAGGCACGTCTTTGGCAATATCCCACCCCAGCAGGCAGCCGCCTTTGCTCGGCGAGGGAATTAAGAACAGCGCAATCGCCGCCACAATGGCAATCATCGTGTCGTTAATCCCTGGGATGGTGAGTAGTTGGCCTTGCCACAGGAAAGAGCGAGTAATCCAGAAAAACGCCGCTAACAGAAAAACGACTAGCACGGCTTTCTCTTCGAAGGTGATCTTACCCAGCGCGGCCTTTTCTTTAGCAATGAGCGCTTTGCCACCCGGAAGGTTGCTGAAGTTAATCGGGTAAATAAAGCGTGTCAGCATTAGCCAACCAATAAACAGCAGTACCACAACGACCGGGAAAGCAAACATCATCCAACTGGCAAAGGTAATTTCAACGCCAAACAGCTCATTCACAATCGCTGCCAGAATGATATTGGGAGGTGTACCAATCAGGGTACCCAAACCGCCGATAGTGCCGCCGTAACCAACGCCAAAAATCAGCGCTTTACTGAATTTATCGATATCTTCGCTGTGATCACCCTCGCTCTTATTAAGCTCCTGGGTTACCTGATAGACAATCGCGGTGCCAATAGGCAGCATCATCATGACCGACGCCGTGTTGGATACCCACATCGACAAAAAGCCAGTGGCCGCCATAAAGCCGAACACAATACTATTAATGCTGGTGCCCAATACCGAAATAATGGTGAGGGCAATACGCTTATGCAGATCCCACTTTTCCATCGCCAGGGCAATCATAAAACCGCCAAGGAAAAGGAAGATAATAGGGTTGCCGTATGCTGCCGTAACCGCACTACTCTCAAGGGCGCCGGTGATCGGCAGCAATACAATGGGCAAAAGTGACGTGACAGGAATAGGGATGGCTTCGGTAATCCACCACACGGCCACCCAAAGCGTAGTGGCAAGTACCATGCGGCCTTCTAAGCTAAGCTCCGCCGGATGAAAAAACAGCAGCACGAAGGCAAACAGCATCGGTCCTAGCACTAGCCCAACCTTTTGAGCAGTCGTATAGGCAGGTGGCTTTGGCGGTTTGCTACCCGAATGTTGTTGCTCACCTGACTTAGCAGAGGATGAGCGTCCAGCGCCGGCGGCTGGCAACGCACACATAAGTAGGTTTTTGGCTTGGTCATGGGAGTGCCAAAGCGACTCCCAGAGTGTCATAGTGGCAGTTCTGCGCATTATCAAAGTACCGTTCGCAGTCAGGTGATCGAAAGGGAGCTTCTCTCAGCTCCTCCTATGGCGTATTTAAACCAGCCTAGCTGGCTTTTTGGTGCCCTTTATTCACTGCAGCCAGGTATTAGTCCAGCGAATTGACGAAAACTACAACCAAAGTCTAACAACTTTAGTTGTAGCTGTTAGCGCTCCTTACCCTGATGTGACACGGCACTTTTATCCCGCTAGGTTTGAGTCTTTTTCCAAGGAGGTACTCACGTGCTCGACCGCTTTACTATGCCGTTGACCCATCGACCACTTGCCAGTATGGCTCAGTATCTTAACAACCAGCAGATTACCCCTGACCAAGTTACCTTAGTGGCTTTTTTAGTGGGTATCAGCGCGCTACCGCTATTAGCCTTTGAATATTATGTTTTGGCACTGATGGCGATTTTATTGAACCGCCTCGGTGATGGGCTTGATGGCGCGCTTGCCCGGCTAAGCGGCCAGCAAAGCGATGCGGGAGGGTTTATTGATATCGGGTTGGATTTTATCTTTTATGCCGCGGTCGTACTGGGGTTCGCGCTGGCTAACCCTGGACAAAATGCGCTAGCAGCCGCGCTACTGCTATTCGCATTTATCGGCACGGGAACATCGTTTTTAGCCTTTGCTATTGCGGCGAAAGCACGCAATGTTGAGCGGCCAAACTTTCCACAAAAGGCATTTTACTATTTAGAGGGATTAACCGAAGGCACAGAAACCGTTATTGCGTTAGTACTCTTCTGCTTGTTTCCTCAGTATTTTCCATGGTTAGCGGGTCTCTTTGCAGCCGCTTGCCTAATCACGACTGCCACGCGGCTATGGGGAGGCTATTGGACATTGCGGTCGTAGCCAAGGTGATAATTCTATCTCTATTCGATTAAAAGCCAATCTCGTTCTTATCACGTCACTAGCTAACCAATGGCTATATAAACGGCTTGCCTCTATTGCGAAGATTCATCAGCGGAGTTGCTGTTAAGGGAGGCAAACCGTTTAGAATTTTTTATCAGTCTAAATCATCTAGCGTAACGACCAGATCCTGAGCTGATACATCAACCTTCCAGAAGGTGTAACTGTCGTCGTCTTCATCAACTAAACGAATATCGAAGTAGGGACTGTCATACCCCGTAATCGCCACCCGCTGAGTATCACCATCCATCAAGACGTCATTACCGAGCACATCCTCTTCCCAACTTTTTGAATCGACGGGGCTTATATACATGTAATACAAGATATAGCCCGTACGATTAGTGATATCGATATGGTAGTCGGCAGCCATTGCAAGCGAAGAGCTACACAGTGCCAGCAGTGCAGCGAATAACACTTTAATGCGCATTGATAAGTTCCCTGTTCTTTTCTCTGTTAAGAGAAGCGATAGATTGCAACCTAGTATCGCCAAGAGCAAAACATAGCGATCGGCACATTATATCGTCAGTTACTTATCTAATTGAGAGCCTTAGCCCAGTTTTTCCTGCCACTGCCCGCGAGATACTCACAGCTGGTAGAATGCTGCCCCTTTCAGGCACGTTCACGGCCTATCGCCACAACGTTTCCCCTTCTACTACCTGAGAGTCGCGCAATGACCGCCACCATCTACACCGTGTTTCAGCCACTTTTCCGGCTGGGCCTTATCCCGCAGATTTTAATTGGCATTGTTGCCGGGATATTCATCGCCCTTTTCACACCGGACATTGCAGGCAATGTGGCACTGCTTGGTCAGCTATTTATTGCCGCGCTACAAGCAGTGGCTCCTATTTTAGTCTTTGTGCTGGTTACTGCCGCCATCGCTGCACACAAGAAAGGCCAACCCACTCACATTCGCCCCGTGCTCATACTGTATGTGATAGGCACATTAGTCGCTGCGCTAATTGCAGTGGCGGCAAGCTTTCTATTCCCTACCGAACTTGCATTGAATGCGGGGCAAATTGACGGCAATCCGCCTGGGGATATTTTTAGCGTTCTAAGGGATCTGTTATTAAATGCGGTGGCTAACCCGGTAAGTGCGCTAATGGAAGCGAACTTTATCGCTATCCTGGCATGGGCCATTGGCCTTGGTTTAATGCTACGCCAAGCCAGCGACACCACCCGCCAAGCGTTAAGCGATTTATCCACTGCTGTCACCCGCATTGTCACGCTGGTAATTCGCTTAGCGCCGATTGGCATCTTTGGCTTAGTCGCGGGAACCTTGGCAGAGTCAGGGGTAGAGGCATTGCTCAACTACGCCCAACTGCTAGGGGTCATCGTAGGCTGTATGCTGTTTGTTGCTCTGGTTAGCAATCCGCTGCTCGTTTACTTCACCACCCGTCAGAACCCTTACCCACTGGTGTTTACCTGCCTGCGCGGCAGTGCCATCACCGCCTTTTTCACCCGCAGCTCAGCGGCAAATATCCCCGTAAATTTGGAACTGTGCCGCCGCCTAAAGCTGGATGCCGACACCTACGCTATTTCTATTCCGCTCGGTGCAACGATCAATATGTGTGGTGCAGCTATCACCATAACGGTGATTACCTTGGCGACCACCCATACGCTAGGCATTACCGTCGACTTCCCCACTGCCCTACTACTGTGCGTGGTGTCTGCACTGGCTGCCTGCGGTGTTTCAGGCGTAGCCGGTGGTTCGCTGATGCTCATTCCGATGGCTGCCAACCTATTTGGCATTCCCACCGAAGTCGCCATGCAAGCAGTGGCAATTGGCTTTGTCATCAGCGTGGTACAAGACGCGACCGAAACCGCGCTGAATTCCTCAACGGATGTGCTGTTCACTGCTGCCGCCTGCCGAGCCCGTCAACCGTCCGGCTCTGACCACAGGTTATAACGCAATTTGGTTGACTTCTCGCTGTTCCTTATATAGAACGTTCTATAAAAGGAACAGCGAGATAATCGAATGGATGAGCACTCACTAAGTACCCTAGGCCAGCATTTGCAATCCCTTCGCCAAGCGCGGGGCTGGTCACTCTCCTATCTAGCCAATGCCGCTGGCATTGCCAAATCGAATCTGTGCCGTCTGGAACAAGGTAATGGCAACCCCACCTTGGACACCATCTGGCGGTTAGCAGTGCAGCTTAATGTCCCCTTCGGCACCCTGGTAGCGCCTATCTCAGTGCCTTTAGGTGAAGACGGCGTACAAGTTCAGTTAATTGACCAAGGAAAAGGATCGCCTCAGGTAGATGCCTATTGGATGCGCTGCGCCCCCCATACCCTGCGTCACGCTGAAGCTCACACCCTTGGTACTCAAGAAACGCTGACCCTGATCAGCGGCTGGCTAGAAGCTGGCCCAGAAGGGACGGTTACTGCGCTAACCCCTGGCGAAAGCATCACCTTCAGTGCTGATAAGCCTCACTTTTACCGCACCCAAGACCACGAGGCCACCATGCTACTTACCATTACTTACGGCGAACAGGGAGAAGCGCTATGAACCAACTCGTTAGCCACTCGCCGTGGCGCAGCGCGCTGCAAGGTGTGCAGGAAGCGATTCCGCTATTAGGCGGTTACATACCGGTGGCGCTGTCGTTTGGTTTGGTAGCTAGCCAAGCTGGCTTTAGTACATGGGAAGCCACAGCCATATCGGCGCTGATTTACGCGGGTGCCTCGCAGTTTTTGTTTGTCGGCATGATCGCCACCGGCGCTCCGCTGTGGTTGGTGGTAGCAATGACGTTGTTGATTAACGTGCGCCACATGGTGTACGGCCCTAACCTAGCCGAGCTGCTACCGCGCAGCCGTCACTGGCCATGGTTAATGCACGGCCTAACCGACCAAGTATTTGCTCTGGCATTAACCAGGCTTCCGCAACTGCCTGACGCGAAGCGCTTTAGTTGGTTTTTAGGCGCATCGTTACTGGCGTGGGGGGCGTGGGCAGTGGGTACTGCCGTGGGGGCCACCGCTGGCGAAGCATTTACCGCCCGCTGGCCGTTGTTGGGTGAAATTATGCCCTTCGCGCTGCCTGCCCTATTTCTCACTATGGTGGCTCCGCGTTTTACCGATAAACGTTGGGCAGTAGCAATGGGACTCACCATCATTGCTGCACTGTGTTTAACGCTGACTGGGTGGGGCAACGTAGCCATCCCACTGGCGGCAGCCTGTGGCGCGCTGTGTTTCTATTTGGTGAAGTTTGAAAAAGGGAGGGAGAGTCATGAGTAGCGCGTTGTGGTTAGCGGTGGTGATATCTGCGCTAGGTACGTTGCTGATGCGTGTAGTGCCTTTTCTATGGATGCAGCGCCGTATCAATAGCGAGACGGGGATTAGCAATATGCCTCAATGGCTCAGTATTCTCGGCCCGCTGATGATCGCCGCTGTGCTCGGTGTTTCTATCGTGCCAGTGAGCCCAAGTGCCGTTTCATGGTTTGCCACGGCTATCGGTCTTGCCGTCACATTATGGGTATGGTCGCGGCTACGCTCATTAGGCTGGCCGGTCGCCGCAGGGGTAGCTGTATTTGGCATCGTCAAGGTGGGGGTAGCGCTAATATAACGCTACCCCACCTTACTAAAACGCTTTTGGGAACACTAATTGCGGTAAATACAGAAAGACGCTTGGCAGTAGTATCATGGCGATAATGATCGACATAATGAGCACTATTAGCGGTATTACTGCCATAAAAGCACGCGGCATGGAAACTTCGCCAATCTGTGTTGCGATAAGCAGGCAAATACCATAAGGAGGCGTAATCAACCCTAGGGTGAGCGATAAAATCACTACCAGCGCCATATGGACCTGGTTGATATCAGCCGCGACACACAGCCCCTGAATAATGGGGAGGAAGATAATGACTGCGGTCACCGGGCTGAGGACAGTGCCAATCACTAACATGAACAGCATCACCAACAGCATGATGCCCACCCGCGATTGCGTTACGGTGAGGATAAAGTTAGCGACCTCCTGAGCGATCCCCAAGTACGAAATCAACCACCCCATAATGCCTGCGGAAGCGACAGCAAACATGGGTAACGAAAAGGCGACAACGGAATCTGACAAAATGCCGGGAAGCTGCCTAAAACGTATCGCTCGATAAAAAACAAAGGCCAGCAACACACCTACCAAAACCGCTACCGAAGCAGCTTCCGTGGCAGTGAATACGCCTAGGGTGATGCCACCTAGCACCACTAGCGGCAGCACCATAGGGGGAGCAGCGGTGATCGCAGTACGCCCCATCTGGCGGAAAGAGAACTTGCCCGTTGCTTTAATATCGTGCTTTCTCGCGATGTAATACACATAGCCCATCTGCATCAAACCGACGAGTATCCCTGGCAGAATGCCTCCCATAAACAGAGCACCCACGGATACGTTGCCAAAAGCACCGTAAATTACCATGAGAATCGAGGGCGGAATGATCCCCCCCAGCACGGACGATGCGGCCGTCAATGCCACAGCAAACGGCGCGGGATAGCCCGACTTCTTCATCGCCGGAATGAGTACCGCCCCCACGCTAGCAGTATCTGCAGCTGCAGACCCTGAGAGGCTGGCAAACATCATGGATACCATGACATTGATGTGGCCAAGACCGCCGCGAACATGCCCAACGGTACTGTCAGCAAAGCGCAGCAGGCGGTCGGTGATGCCCCCGTCGTTCATCAGGCGCCCTAACAACAGGAAGAAAGGCACGGCCAGTAATGGGAATGAGTTAATGCTGGCAAACATCTGATTAACGACCGATGTTAAGGGCAGCCCCAATTGCATGATCGTCAATATGGACGCCAAACCAATCGCAAAAGCGATAGGAACACTTAGGCCGATAAGAATCAGAAAACTGCCAATCAAGGTAATCAATGGACTCATGATTCGGGGGCCTCTCCACCATTGGCCGCATCTCTACCAGCACGCAGCTTGGCGATATCATCGCGAATAGTCTCAATAGAAAATAGCAACATGGAGATACCTGCTACGGGGATCGCGGCGAACACATAGGCCATGGGCGTACCTAGCGCTACCGAGCGTCGGTTCCAGCCCATATCCACCAGTACATTACCGTGCACAATCAGTACATAGATCACGGGCAGACAGGCTAGGCTACCGAATAAGCGTAATACCCGCTGAGTAATAACAAAGCTTGGAGGGAAAACGTCCACCACATAGTGCCTACGCTTACGCAGTGCAATGGCCGCGCCAATAAAGACCGCCCAAATGAAACAGGCCATAGCGACTTCATCGGTCCACGATACTGATATTTTCAAGTAGTTACGTGCCACCACCTGATAGAGCACCGTTAGGATGAAGGCTGCAAACAGCGAGCCTGCGATAAATGTCAGGAGCTTCTCCAACAGATCGTTTATTTTCCGCATTTTTCTACCCTTACATTGGCGCACTGCTTGCAAATGAGACGCACAGCAGCACGCCAAAGCGCTGATGGCTCGCGGTTTACAGGTTGCGAATCGTGTCGAGCAGCTCAGTCAAACCACGCTCCTCGGCAAACTCGTCATGCAGAGGAACGACCGCATCAATGAAGGCCTGCTTGTCGACTTCGGTCACCGTTACCCCCAGATCCTCGAACTCCTGAATAAATTCAGCATCGTACTCCACTCCTTTTTCAGTGCCGAATTCACCCGCATGCTGGGCCGCATTGAGAATGATGGCCTGGTCCTCTTCCGAGAAGCGGTTAAAGCGGTTCTCGCTGATGGAAATATGGCTCATCATCACCTGGTGCTCGGTTTTGGCATGATAAGGAGCTACCTCATAAAGGCGGCTTGAGTAATAGCCGCTGATGGTACTTTCAAAGGCCCCCACTACACCGGTTTGCAAGCCAGTGTAAATTTCTGTCCACGGTAGCGATGTGGTCAACGCACCGACTGATTGCCACATCTCAGCATCTAGGCGCGAGCCTGTGACACGCATCTTGATACCTTGCAGATCCGCAGGTTGGGTGACAGGTCCGGTATTGGTACTTAAATTGCGCGTTCCACCTCCCGTAAGGCTCAATAACTTCAAGCCTACCCCTGACTCCTGCATAGCGTTGGCGAAGTAGTCAAACACGGGCGAATCAGGAGAGGTGGCAGCCCGAAATTTATCCATATCTTCAAACAGATAATTAAGACTGAAAATTTCAAACTCTGGGGTATACGGCGAAATATTCATCACGCCGCCAATGATCATATCGGTAGTACCGATACGAATCTCATCGACCATTGTCTGGTCATTACCCAATTGGCCGCCTGGGAAAATCTGTACATCGATACGCCCATCGGTCGCTTCTGCTACTTCGGCTTTAAACGCTTCAGCAGCATCAATCCATGGGTGAGGAGCACTGACTACCGTGCCCAGGCGTAAGGTTTCTGCCATAGCAGGGGAAATAAAAAGCATGGAAGTGGCGGCTGCCAGGGCCAAGCGCGAAAACGTACGTTTTGTCATGGGGACGTTCCTCTTATAGGTTTACTAGCTGTCCATAGGTGCTAACTGTCTATAGGTACTAACTGTCTATAGGTACTAACTGTCTATAGGTACTAAATGCCGATAGCGGCTAGCTGCCGATAGATACTCGCCAGGGATGTGCCAACGTTTTAAAAAGCGGATGATTGTTTAAGCTATGCTCCCGAGACAGGTTCACCAAGGGTATGCATAAGCCGATTTGCCCAGCCAAATAGAGTGGTTGAGAGGGTAAGATCCAAAATTTCCTGATCATCCAGCCCCGCTTCACGTAGGCTGGCAATATCATCTTCGGTTACTTTGGGAGGACACTCAGAGAGCCGCATGCCGAACTTAAGGATGGCACGCTGACGTGCATCGATATCCGCCTTTTCGCCATTGAAGAAGATCTCCTGCATCACCCGCTCATCACGCGTCAGGTTGTTATAACGCTGAGCGTGCACAGCCGCGCAGTAGATACAGCGGTTGACGACCGATGCTGCCACCGCTCCCAGTTCCCGCTCTTCACGGGATAAACCACCCTTGTCATACATGATGCCGTTAAATAGAGACGTGCGAATACGCAGCGGCTCAGGATCATGCGCCAACACCAATACATAGTCGGAAATTTTAGTGTTGGAAGGCGTCTCTTTCAGCGCTTCCCGTTGAGCAGGCGTCGCCTGATCAAAATCAATCGGGGTGATATGGGGACGCCACGTGGGTACCCGGGTAGTGAACTTGTGAATGACACGACTCATTGGCTTTTCCCCATCACACTCAGCACAGCGGCAACGCGCAGCTGGTAGTTAACGAAAGCAACCAGCCCGGCCAAGCGGACAATATCTGCTTCATCAATGCCTGCGGCACGTAGCGAACCGATTGTTACTTCGCTGGCATCTCGCGGCCGTTCGGTGACCAAATCAACGTAATCCACCATCGCAACCAAACGCTGGTTATCCGCCGGTGGCATTTGTTCTGGAAGGGCTAGTTGGTAAGGGTCGGCATCATCGCCATACCCGGCAAGCAAATCAGCATAGTGCTGTGTCAGCCCAGCTTGCTGGCAAATTCTCGCCATACGGCATGCCAGCGCCGCTCTTAAGCTGGCAGGCAGGTTCCCGGCATCACTGGGTAACAGCGCTGCTTCATAGGATGCTTGTGTCAGCTCCATCAACTTACCGCGCATGGTCAGAGCGTCGGCCAACGGACCACTGCTGGGCACGCCAGCGGCTGTTTCAAGTACATGTGACATTTCGGTTCCTTAACATTGCAATACAAAGACGATGTTAGCGCTACGCATTCAAGGCAATGGGGAAGGCTCCCACTCATCCCCCAGTAGTTCCGGGGAGTCGTAGTGTTCGAGTATCTGCCAGTGACGTTCAATGTCTTCTCGATAAAAGCCTGCGGCAATTGCACCTGCCAACCAGCTGGCTCCTTCGCTGATCCCAGGAATATCACCGCTGACCTTGCCTAAGCTAATAGAGGCGCCATAGTTGAAGCAGTGAATATTACGCAGCCAGGGGGCCGCTCCTGGCTCTCGCTCCTGGAAGGCAAAGTCGCGATCCACGTAAGGAAAATTACCCAGCTCCTCATGCTGAAGCTCGGCGGGTGGCTGATATCGGTCACGCCACAGCAGAATACGATCGGCATACCCAGCCAGCTCGGTACGAGCCAGTGGATCAACTTCAAACCCAGTTCCCAGAATCAGAAAGTCGCAGCGAACCTGCTTGCCCTGCTGGGTCGTGATCACCACTTCCGACCCTTCAACTCGGATATTTTCAATGCCACAACCAAAGTGAAAATAAGCATTCTCATGGCGGCTGACACGCAGCGTCGAGCCACGAGGAGGCGGCGTTTGGGTGACAAACGAGTAGTGCATAATGCGCCAGCGCCACTCATCCGGCAGCGTTGCGTAGCCATGAGTAAAGCCATAGCAGCCAATACCCATCATTTTGTTGATCGTCGGCATCTGCTGACGACGAATCAGGAAGCGAACCTCGCTGGCGCCATGCTCCAACGCCTCAGCTGCATTATCAATTGCCGATGCGCCCACCCCCACCACGACCACGCGCCTCCCCTTAAGGGCAGTAAAATCGATATCGTCCGCCGTGTGCGCCCAGCGAGATGCTGGCAAACCAGCAACGAAATCGGGAATCTTGGGGGCACCGGTACCTTCACGGCCAGTCGCCATAATCAGCTTGCGTGTCAGAACACGTTCAGCCGTCGCGCCGGAGCCAGAAAGCTCAAGACTGAGTAGCTCTCCCTCAGGCTTAACATGCTCAACCTTGACACTATTTTCGACCGGCAGATTGAGAACTTCACGGTACCAGCAAAGGTACTCCATCCAGGTAGGCCGCGGAATCTTGTCAAGCATTTCCCAGGCTTCGGTGCCAAACTGCGCCTCATACCAAGCCCGGAAGGTCAGTGAAGCAAATCCATAGCTGGGCCCTGGTAATGTTTTCGGCGAACGCAGTGTCTCCATACGGGCATAGTTCATCCAAGGCCCTTCTTTACCCGCCGGGTTGCGATCAAAAATGCGGATATTGGAGATACCTCCCGACAGTAGCGCGAAAGCCGCTACTAAACCGCACTGACCACCGCCCACAATCACGACATCGTAAACGTGCCGCCCATCCTCTCTCTCTAATGAGGGGACCCAATTAGCAGGCGGCAGGTTCAAACAGGCGAGGTCGTGCTTCACACGCGCATTCAAGGCTTCAAGGCCGGCACCGGCCAAAGAGGGAGTGAGGGTCATGGCATCATCTCGGCTTGTGTCTGCATGGCCTGTTCGGCCTCATGGGGCCACCAGAACCAACGAACGGGTACATCTTCAGCGTGGCGATTAGCGGGTAAAGGCAGGGCTTCCGCCAGTTCAACCAATTCAAGCGCTCTGGCAAAGCAATCAAGCACTGTGGCCTCGTCAGCTGTTCCAACAGATGCATCCTTAGTGAAAAGCGTATCCAATAGGCATGGCGTTACTGACTCTTCGGATTGAGCTAATGCGTCAGGGCGCTGGGCAACCCAAACACCACTATGTTCATCCACAGAGTAAAGTTTCATTAATGCCGGGGCATAACGCGCAATAAACTCGACCGCAGATATTACATAGTTAGCCGACTCATTGCTAAAAAAGAAGTTAAATCCGAGCCTTACCCAACCTGGACGATATATGCTTCTACCTTTTTGGACTAACGCTTCATGCGCTGCGGCCGTATCGCTATCAATGGAAAGCAGTTCATGACCATAAGGGCCCGCACAGGAACAACCACCTCTAGCCTGAATACCGAATAGGTCATTCAACATAGCAACCACCAGGTTATGGTGTATCGCCCGTTCTCCAGCAGTGATATTGAACGAGAAGATGGCCAGCCTGGGCGCATTAAGTGAGCCAAGCAGGTTCAGGTTGGCTATTTTTTGCCAGCGCTCCACGGCCATGGCCACCAATTCTTGCTCGCGCAGTTCAATGGTCTCAGCGCCAACTTTTGTTTTGATTCGAAACGCTAACCCTGCGCGAATATCGCCCAAAATATTAGGCGTACCCGCTTCCTCCCGACGCTCGACATTCTGAACATAGCAATGATGGGAAGCAGTTACATAAGATACCGTGCCGCCACCGGCAATTGACGGCTTCGCATTGCGGCACACCGCTTTGCGAATCACCAGCACGCCGGAACTCCCAGGCCCACCGACAAATTTATGAGGAGAAAGAAAGACGGCATCCAGATGGTCGCCTTGGCCGCTGCCTGCCATATTGATCGTCACATAGGGCCCACTTGCCGCATAGTCGAACACAGCCAAGCCACCATATTGGTGCGCTAACTTGGCCATCTGGGCCACGGGCGACAGAATACCCGTGACATTGGAAGCTGCCGAAAACGCCACGATTTTAACGTCGCGATCGGCATGTGCCCGCAATTGCTGCTCAAGCACCTCCAGATCAACAAGACCATCGCTATTCAGAGGAGTACGTACCAGATCAACATCGCACTCGCGCCATACCAGATCATTGGAGTGATGCTCATAGGGACCAACGAAAACAACCGGCTTAGCGGCCTTCGCAGCCACTTGCCCATGGGTCAGCTCAAGAATGCGACAGCAACGATCTATCGCCGCGGTAGCACCAGCACCAGCAAAAATGACCGCATATTCATCATCAGCACCTACAGACTCCGCCACAGCTTGGCGAGCAGCTTCCCGTAGCCGCGTGGTCATTTTACCGGTGTAAGAGGTTTCGGTATGCGTATTGGCATACAGAGGCAACACCTCCTCCTGCATTGCCCGCTCGACTATCTCTAACGCCCTTCCCGATGCCGTGTAATCGGCATAGAGCAAGGGGCAGTCTCCAAATGGGCCGGGGATCAAGCGCCCTTCTCCAATGACCCCACCCTGTAGGCGCTCTATCCACTCACGAGAGATCGCCGAGGGGGAGCTCGGTGGTTTTCTTGACTTGTTCCATTGAGAAGCACGATGTGACATTACTGAGCTCTATTTTCGCAATCAGCCTTTTATAAAAGGCATCATAAGATTGGTTATTACGCGTAATGACCTTGAGTAAGTAGTCGTATTCACCTGCAAGGCGATTAACTTCTACGATCTCAGGAAAGTTTTTAACCGTCTCCTGAAATGTATCAAGCCAAGCTTGGTTGTGTTTATCCGTCTTAACCATCACAAACACAGTAAGACTAAGATTCAATTTCTCAGGGTTCAGTACGGCAATTCTTTTTTCTATAATTCCGTCTTTTTCCAGCTTTTGTATTCGCCGCCAACACGGCGTAACAGAGAGACCAACCCCTTCTGCAAGCTGTGCAATAGAAAGACTATCATCGCGCTGAAGCTGTTCAAGAATTTTTAAATCAAAACGATCAATAAGCAATTTATTTCCCCTCTATACGATTTCAAGGAATTTTATTCTTTATAGCCTTTCCTGCACACGGTCAAGAGAAATAATTTTTCACCAGCAACCCAGTAAAAACCAACCAAGTGCTTACTCCGACTAAAAGGGCATCCCAAAAATGGTGCAGCAAACAATATGCTGCACCACAAAGAGCAACACATAAGAGTTTAAAGTCGAGTCAACTAGGAATTTAAAGCACACAATTGATTAAAACTTCTTGACCGCTCAATAGCATATACGATATTGAACACATACTCTTGAGCGCATGATTTTGAAAATCATAATCTTGAAAACATAATTTTGAAAAAAAATAGACTCTTGAACATATCCGTAGCAAACGACTTTTGAATCGCTAGAAATATACGCCTTCCAATGGCCGCACTTATTTTATGAATGCAGGCCGAATCCGCTGCTTTATCAAAGCCACTAGCCACTCCTTGAACCGATCAACAGCCACCAGAGTGCACCCTGTTTGGGCAGATGGAAGGCCTATATTTGATAATGCTTTACATTAGCTTTTGACACGTGCCATCATTCCACTTTTCAAACGTCTAGCTACCTGTGACACGTATGCCAACAATACACGCTCATTGCAGCAAGGCTTGGAGACGTGTGTTGCTACTAGCATGCGCGGCGCTGATAGCCTTTTTCGTGCTAGCTAATCCGCTGCAAAGTGCTGCTCAGAACGATAATCCCGCCCCATCCGTGTCGACGCCACGTATTGTTACGCTCTATCAAGGTGCTACCGATAGCGCTGTCGCTCTTGGGCTTACGCCGATTGGTGTCGTCGACTCCTGGTTAGAAAAACCGATGTATCGTTACCTGCGTGAACCGCTGGAAGGCGTCGAGCATGTTGGTTTGGAAACCCAGCCCAACCTGGAAAAAATTGCCTGGCTCGATCCTGACTTGGTCATTGCTAGCGACTTTCGCCATGCGCGAATAGCACCGCTATTGGCAGCCATTGCACCCACGGCATCTACTAACACCGTTTTCGGCTTTAAAACTACGCTGACGATGATCGCCAATGCCACAGGCCGCGAAACGGAGGCCAGCCAATTACTTAGGCTCTGGGATGACCGAGTGAGCGATTTCCGCCAGCAAATAGCCGCTGAGCTGGGCAGTGAATGGCCTCAGAAAGTAGCCGTGGTACGTTTTAAAAGTGACCACGTGCGCATCTATACTCACGGCTTTGCTGGCTCTATTTTAGCTGAGCTTGGCTTCGAGCAGCCGGATACGCTGCATACCCAAGGCTGGGGAATGAAACTTTCCAGCACTGAGAACATTCCGGTTCTGAATGCGGATGTTATGTTTGTGCTGCTAGAACCGGACGATCCGGCCATTGCGGATAACTATCAACGCTGGACGGCTCACCCACTATGGCAGCGCCTTTCAGCGGTGCAAAACGGGCGCGTATTTGAAGTCGACCCCGTTAGTTGGATGATGGGCGGTGGCATCTTAGCGGCCAACGCTATGCTAGATGATCTCTATGACCATTATAAGCTGCAGCATCAGACTTGTTTTCCCCACGCCACCGATCACACCGGGGAGTACCTTCAATGCTAAACAGCGCCGCTGCAAAAGGCATGGGCTTGGTCATCGGGGCAGCACTAACGTTTGGTGCATTTTTCGCTAGCGTGATGTTAGGCACAACGGAGATCTCCCTACCCACGCTGTTCGATGCACTCACCCACTATGACGCTGCCAACGTATCCCACATTATTCTATTGACCGAGCGCTTACCCCGTGCCGTGATTGCCGCCCTAGTCGGCGCCAGCTTAGCTATCGCAGGTGCGCTGATGCAAACTATGACGCGTAACCCACTGGCATCACCGGGTATTTTGGGGATTAACGCCGGCGCGATGTTTTTTGTGGTGGTCGCAGTCTCACTGCTGCCGCTTCACACCCCCACTCACTATGTCTGGGCAGCCCTGTTGGGCGCACTGGTCGCCGCAAGCCTCGTTGTGCTGCTTAGCCGGGGTCGCCACGGCGAACTTTCGCCACTGCGCGTTGTGCTAGCGGGGGTGGCGGTCACGGCAATGTTCGTGTCATTTAGCCAAGGACTGCTGGTGATTGATCAGCAAAGTTTTGAGAGCGTTCTTTACTGGCTGGCAGGTTCTGTCTCAGGGCGCGACCTCTCGATGGTCACGCCCTTGCTGCCGCTCTTCGGCGGGGCACTGCTACTCAGTGGACTACTTGTACGCCACGCCAATGCGCTGCTGCTGGGAGACGATATGGTCACCGGGCTTGGCATGCAGGCCACCACCATCAAACTGCTGCTAGGGCTGATCGTGATCGTGCTAGCAGGTAGCTCTGTGGCACTGGCAGGCATGATTGGATTTGTGGGATTAATTGTGCCCCACATGGCACGGGGACTATTTGGTATTGATCATCGCTGGCTGCTACCCGCTTGCGCGATACTGGGCGCCTGCCTACTACTGCTGGCCGATACCGCTTCACGGTTTCTAATGCCCCCCCAGCAAGTACCTATCGGCGTCATGACCGCGCTTATTGGCACGCCCTTCTTTATCTATCTGGCACGACAAAAGATGGCTAGCCAATGACGCAAGAAACCGCACTCCCCCTCCATCACACGATAGAACGCAAAAGCGCCCGCCTCTTGAATAGCCTGCTGCTGATAAGCTGCCTGCTTTTCTTCAGCGTCGGCGTATCCCTCTGCTTGGGTAGCTTTCCCACGCCACCTCTACAGGTTTTACAGACGTTGATTGCTCCTCAAAGTAGCGATATCGCTTTTATTATTTGGGAGCTAAGACTGCCCCGCATCGTGTTGGCGATACTGGTCGGTGCCGCCTTAGCGGTAGCCGGTGCCATTCTGCAAAGCATTGTGCGTAACCCGCTAGCATCGCCAGATGTCATCGGCATCACCAGCGGCGCGGCGCTAGCTGCCGTACTGTTTTTAGCGCTGCTCAGCACGACCCTCAGTATTCGCTGGCTGCCTGTTGCAGCCATGCTCGGTGCGCTGGTGTCCGCTCTACTGGTGGTCAGTTTGGCGTGGAAGAGCGGCATTAGCCCAGCACGTATGGTATTGGTGGGTATTGGCTTGGCAGCAGCCATGGGGGCTGGCACTACCTTATTAATCGTCATTAGCGATGACACTGCGGCCATGACGGCCTATGTATGGCTTACTGGCAGCCTTTACGCGGCGCAATGGGAAGATGTGTGGGGTCTATTGCCTTGGATATTGGTCGCGGTGCCTATCAGCCTTGCCTTCGCTCGGCATGCGGATGCCATGGCGCTGGGCGACCATGTAGCCGAAGGACTTGGCGTGCCTATTCTGCGCAGCCGAATAGTACTGCTGGCATGCAGCGTGGCATTAGCTGGTGCCGCAGTTGCGTTTGCGGGTGGGTTAAGCTTTGTGGGATTAATTGCGCCCCACTTAGCGGCTAGGCTCGTAGGGCGCAACTTGGCACGGTTGGTGCCCACCTCAGCGCTAGTCGGGGCTTTGATCGTTTTAAACGCCGATTTATTAGGCCGCGTAGCCTTTTTACCCAAAGACTTACCCGTCGGAATTTTCGTGGCCGGGATAGGCGCGCCCTTCTTTGTCTATTTGCTGCACAAGGCGCGCTACCGTTGTTACTGAACTGGGGTTAAAAATCGACGCGATAGCCGAAGGTCACGGTTCTACCGCGTCCGGCAAAATAGCGTTCATCGTTCACCAGCGCACTTTGTGAGTAGTAGCTAACGTACTGCTCATCAAGCAGGTTAGCGATGCCTACGTTGACCTGTCCAACGGGAAGTTGGTAGCCCACAGCGGCATCCATCAACAGATAGCCGTCAAACTCACGGTTGGCTGCGTCGAAGGTTTTATCGAAGGCGTAGTTAGCTTGCACAAAGGTGGAAAGATTATCTGTCCAATTGGCAGACCAACTGGCCGTCAGGCGATCTGGTGAGACATCCAGTCCAGACAACTTGGCGTCTAAACTGCCATCATCATTACTGTCGTAGCGCCCTTCCATACGTGAGTACGCCAAACGGCCAGTGTGCTGGTCGGTAAATTGATAATCTACCGAGGCCTCAAAGCCCTTAATTTCAGTCTCCTGACGCTGCATATAAAAGACGTCGTCGACTTCCGTGAGTCGGCTGCCGAAGTCGGAGGAGGATTCATAATAACTAAGCTCAGCGGCTAAGCGGCCATTCTCAAAGCGAACGCCTGTCTCGATATTGTCGGTAACAATCGGACTTAGGTTTTCAATGCTATTAACCGATTGATTAGGGGTACTAATGCCTCTCAATGCTCGACCAACATCGGGAATAGAAAAACCTTCAGAGTAATTGGCGAACAGGCTCCAATGATCCACAGGTTTCCACACTGCGCCGACGTTATAGAGCGTTTCATTGAAACTGGGGTTACCACCGGCAACATCAACACTATTGTTAGCCGCCACCGTCCGATAGTCATTGATCTTTAGCTTGGCGTACTCATAGCGCGCGCCAGCGGATAGCAGCACTGAATCCACGGGGCTAAACTCAGCCTGAATGAAAGGCGAAAGGTCGGTGTACTCTGTTGGTGGCACATAGGTACGGTCGGACTGATATAGGTACTGTTCGGTTTCATCAAACAGCGTATCAAAACCACCCGTTAAGGAGAGTCGCTCGTTCAGCAGATCATCTTTAGTCAGCGAGACTTTAGTGCCAAACTTGCTCGTTGATGCCATGGATTGGTCGTAAAAAGATCCCACTGGGGCAATCGCAGGATCCTGGAAAGTCGCTGAGTTGGTTGCTCCAAACAGCGCTTCATAATCCTGATAGAACGCCTGGGCGCTTAAACGCATCCCCGCCAAGTCATAGTGGTCGTAACTTAGCCCTGTGGTCCAGACTCGGTTATAGGGGGCATCTCCCTCGGGAGTGCCACGCTCAGACGTCGTTACCACACCATTGGCACGATCTCCCGTTACGCTTACGTAGTTATTGTGACCCTCAATATTGTAGTGATTGAGGGTAAATTGCAGGCGTTGATCGTCGTTAATCCAGTAAGCCAGCTTACCTAAGACATTGAAACTGCGAGAGTCCATCAGGTCGCCCTGGGTATTATCCACCCCTACAGGGTCACCATTTCCATCCAGGAATAGCCCCTGATCTTCAAGGCTGGCCGAAAACAGATAATCCACATCACCGCGATTACCACTAACGCCATAGCTAGTTTTATAGCTGAGTGTCTCGCTATCCAACTCGCTAGTGGGAGTCGTTACCTGAACCTCAGCATGCTGATTAAGCGAACCTGGCTCTGGACGTTTAGTGATCAAATTAATCACGCCGCCTGCCGCTCCCACCCCATTAGTGGCATTAGCCCCTTGAATCACCTCGATCTGCTCAACCATGGAAAAATCGATCGTATGTGCTTCACGCCCCGTTGGGCGCAGAGGGTTCGACTGTGGAATACCATCAATCAGAATCAGCGGCGTACGCCCACGAAGAGTTTCGCCACTGCCACTCATCTTTTGACGGCTGGGGGAGTATGAAGGTAGCAGATTACTTAATATCTGCGATGAATCGCTGGTTAGCTGTAACTGTTGGTTGATCTCCTCCTCGGTGATAACACGCACCGTCTGGGGAGAGTCCTCTTTTGAGGAATTAGTACGGGAAGCCGTCACCACCACCGTTTGATTTGCGTTTCCTCGCTCACCTTGTGCTTCAGCGATTGCAGGCGACTGGGCATGTGCCTGGGTAGCCGCTACCAACCCAGCAAGCGTTACTGTTGGCCAAAACACGTGGCGTTTTTTTATCGACATCCGCTTCTTTTCCCTTACAGTGAGTGAGTCGCTCAAAAGACAATGCACATCTAAATGATAACGATTAGCTTGTGCATATATTACCAACATGGCTTCAGCAACGAAACACGCCGTTCGATCTATCGAAATAACAGCGATAGAAATACATCGATTGAAATATATTGATTGGAAACACAGAGCTGGAACAAATATTTGAAAATGAGAATATTTTGTCTTACGGTGCTGACTGCTTAGATTATGCAGGCGCTCCTTCCCATGACACTTTGCCCCCGTCTTACGCCTCGGCTCAGAGGTGAAAACCTTCATGCTGGTTATGAAGACAAGCGCGTGCTAGACGGTGTCGATATCGGCATACAGGAAGGCAAGCTAACGGTCCTTTTAGGGCCAAACGGTAGTGGCAAATCCACGCTGTTAAAAACGCTGGCACGTACACTCACGCCAAGCGCCGGGCACGTCTACCTGGATGGCAAAGATATTCACCGTAGCAATACGCGGGAAGTCGCCCAACGGCTTGGTATTCTGCCCCAGGGGCCAGTCGCCCCTGAGGGTCTGAGCGTAAAACAACTGGTCGGAATGGGACGTTTCCCGCATCAGCGTATGTGGCAAAAAAATCCCGAACAGGATGCCCGCGCAATTCGTGAAGCCATGGCCTACACCAACATAACCGAGTTTGCTGAGCGTAACGTCGACGCCCTCTCCGGCGGGCAGCGTCAGCGCTGCTGGATTGCGATGGTGTTGGCGCAGCAAACGGACCTGATCTTGCTGGATGAACCCACCACTTTTCTAGATCTCAAGGTTCAGGTTGACTTACTGGCGCTACTGTCACGTTTGGCTCATGAGCATGGCCGCACACTGCTACTAGTGCTTCACGATCTGAATCTAGCCGCCGCCTACGCTGACCAGTTAATCATGATGCGAGATGGAAAGATCATCACCAGCGGCGCGCCTAACGAAGTATTTATCGCCGCCAATCTTAAGCGCGTTTTCGACTTGGATGCCCACGTACTTCATGACCCAGTAAGCAACAGCCCAGTGTGCGTTCCCCATAAATTCACGGTTAACAACCAACAGCAGCACGCTGCCACGGAAGAGTATATCGCCCTATGAAGCATACTTTCTGCGCCGACCTCAGCCGTGAGCAGAATGACCCATTAGCCGGGAGTGCTGCCCATGCCGAACGCAATCTATTAATCAGTTGGCCGCGCGCCAAGTGGCTACGCAAGTTGCGCCATGCCAGCGACATGAACGACACGCTGAAACAGACACTAGATGATATTGCCGATAGCGGCCTACGCATTAATCTGATTCAGCAACCGGGAATGGATAAACATCAGCACCAAGTATTTCTGATGCCAGAACGGCGGCGCTTTCTAATTGCCCGCCATCACTTAGAAGACTTTTTAAGCGCTCTGCAAACAGGCAACAGCTTGGCAGAGTGGGAACAGCCACCGCTAGAAACCGACTTGCTGCTCTGCTGCACCCACGGCACAAAAGACAAATGCTGCGCCAAGTACGGCTACCAAACCTATAAGGCGCTGGCTCAAACGATTGCTGACCACCAGCTACCGTTTGAAGCTTGGGAAAGTAGCCATCTGGGGGGCTGCCGCCTAGCTGCCAGTTTGATTTTGCTGCCCAAGGCGCGCAAATACGGACGCATTACCCCGGCGCAAGCACTGCCCTTCCTGCAAGCAGAAGCGAACGGCCAACGCTACTTGCCTGGCTATCGGGGCGGTTCACAATTCACCCCTGCCCAACAGTGTGCAGAACTAGCCGCCCTGAATCACCTAAGTACACAACTAAGCACGGATCAACACCAACCCCAGCTAACGCTGCTGGACGACAGCGGCAGTGAGCAAGAACGCCTGATACGCTGGCAGTGGCAATGGGGCAACACTCAAGGCCAACTCAGCGTGCGATGCCAAGCCACCACCATCATGCGAATTGACACCTGTGCCGACCTTGAGAAAGGGCCTATGGAAAGTACCGTTTGGCGGGTAGCTGAGGAGCACTATGGTTGCTTTAATCGCCTGAGCCTTTCTAATAAACAGTGACTATTAGCTATTTCAAAGCACATACGACAACAACATGCCATATACATTTTAACTAACGCTAACAGGTGAACGGAAGTCCACCTGTTATGGCTTACTACTTAAAAACCCACAATTTTATCAGGCAGCCATGTAGCTATTGTAGGAAACAGCACAACGATAGCCAGTGTTAGTAATTGCACAGCAATAAAGGGCAAAACACCTTTGCACATTTGCCCATAGGTAATATCACTAGGGGCAATTGACTTTAAATAAAATATTGACGACGCCATAGGAGGTGTCAGGTAGCTCGTTTGGATTGTTATCAACACTAACGTAGCAAACCAAATAGGGTCGATACCAAGTTGTTTAATCACAGGAGTAAATATTGGCACGCAAATTAAAACGATAGAGGTCCAATCAAGAACAAACCCTAGCAAAAAGGTAACCGCTAGGAAAAATAAAATAACGCCTGCTGTACCACCACCTAACCCATTGGCTATTGCCGATACCATTTCTCCACCGCCGCTGACTGCAAAAATACCCGTAAACATCGTACCACCGGCTACTATAAGCAGTATCATCGATGTAATGCGTACGGTAAGAGATAAAGAGTCAGTAAGTGAAGATATCGTTATACCACCATTGATTATTGCTAAGATCACTGCGCCTGCAACGCCAACTGCCGCTGCTTCTGTTGGGGATGCAATACCACCCAACAGTGACCCAAGCACAGCGAACATTAATAGCAAGGGTGGCACTAACGCTTTCAGTGTAATTCTTATTTTAAGAGAAAAGGGTTTATCATCGTCAACAATAGTAGAGACTGGGCCATCTTGAGGGCGCAGCCAGCATCGAACAATTATGTAAGTAGCAAAAAGAGAAAGCATAAGAATGCCGGGGAATATAATCGCTGCAAATAAGGCACCTATCGACTGTTGAGCGAGCGCAGCATAGACGACTACGATGACAGTAGGAGGTATAATTGTTCCTAAAGAACCTCCGGCACAAACCGTACCCGCAATCAGTGAATTATTATATTTATAGGCCCTCATGGCAGGAATTGCCATTAGCCCAATCATTATTTCCACCGCACCAACGACTCCAGATGCAGCAGCAAATATTGCTGCCATAGCAATCGTTGTTAGTGCTAGCCCTCCTGGTAGCCGCCCAATCCACATTTGAATGGCATCGAAAAGATTTTTTGCTATACCTGACTTCTCTAGTATCGCCCCCATTAGAATAAAAAGGGGAATCGAAGAGAGCACATAATTTGATGAAGCGCTATAAACACTGCCATAAAGTTGTTGAAAAATAATAGGGCCAAAAGCGAACCAACCAGAAACAAGCGACACTATAACTAATGAAAAAGCAACCGGAATACCTAAAAATATTAACAAAAAAAGCCCTGGAAACATTAACGCAGCTATTGTCGAATCCATTACTCAATCTCACTTTTTATAGTCTTATTTAAAAAAGAACGAAGCCCAATGACAAGAAACTGAAGAGCAAGGAGAGTAAGACCTACAGCTATACATGTATAGAATGGCCACATTTGCGGTGCCCATGTACTGACCATTTCCACCTCATTAGTTATGAATGCCGACACAGTCTTCTTCCAACCATACCAGGCCATAAATAGAAAAGTCGGAAACAATACAACTGTATAAACCACTCCGACAATTAATCGATAAACATTATTTGGTAGCAAGCTACTTAACACATCAACTTTTATATGACCATCAATCTGCGCTGTCCAAGCAACACCCAGAACAAACGCAACACCTGTAGCCATATAAGAAATATCGAATGCCCATATGGTTGATGAGTTAAAAACATAGCGAGCTATCACTTCATATAACATTGACAATACTAATACAACAATTGCCAACTTGCTCACCCACGCAGACACTTCAGAAATTTTATCTACTAATTTAAATATCATTATTGGCACCACTCATATCTATATATACAAGGAGAGACTTTTAAAGTCTCCCCCTATAATTTTTATGTTAATTAGTTATGAGATAGTCTTTCTGAGAATTCCAACGTGACTGATATTCTTGGTAGTCTTTTAAAATCTCTTCCATGTCAGAGTTGCCAGCTTCACTTTCTTCCGCAGCCCGGGCAGTAATCCATGAACGTCCATTTTCCGCTAATTCGTCAACGAATGCTTCGTCCAAACTAATGACTTCGTTTCTACCTTCACGATAATTTTCCATAGCGATTAGGTCGTTATGATAGAAACTGGAAAGCCCTTCATAAGTCGTCAACTTAGCTGCAGATTCAATTAGTTGCTTTAGGTCGTCTGGCACTTGATCCCATGTTTCCTGACGGACAACGACCTCCCAAAGGAATGTGGGTTGATGTACACCTGGGACTATGATGTAGCGGGCTGCTTCATGAAAGCCTTCTGGATAATTACTGGAAGGCGTTGCCCACTCCACAGCATCGACACCCTTACGCTGTAATAAAGTGTAAGTGTCTCCGGGCGGAACAACAGTAGGGACTGCATTGTAGTACTCACGCATAACTTCAGCCCAAGGGCCAGAAGTTCTGTATTTTAAGCCGTCGAGATCCTCAGGTCCGTTAATAGGCACGTTGGAATGAGCAAATACTTCAGTAGATCCAATGCCAACAATTAGCGAGTGCAATCCTTCACTAGCCCGGAGTTCCCGCAATGCTTCTTGACCGCCACCTTCATAAATCCAATTAATATATGACTGTGGCCCCATGCCTCCCGGGAATCCAGCAAAAATAGCGTTTATAGGATTTTGATTAACTAAGTAGCTCGGCGTGGAGTGCCCCGCCTCTACTGTACCCTCTTTGACAGCATCATAAACTTGCAAGGCAGGCACAATCACGCCCGCGCCAAAAGGCCTAATGTTAGCTCGTCCTGAAGTTAAAATTTCTGTATTGCGTGAGAACCGTTCGAGGAAATTTTCATAAAATGGAGAGCCTCCTGGGACGGAGGTGGGCACCCGCCATTCCACTTCGGCTGCATGCACTTGGGAGGAAAGTGCTATCGCCGCTACCACAGAGGAAAGCCATTGCTTTGTTTTCATGATCACTAACCTTTCTATATGTTGGTTTTATTTATCTCTCACCCCATTGCTAAATAAAGGGCATTGAGAGGTAGCTACATGCCTGTACGTTTAAGCTTTTCCTACAGCAAATACTGTTAATGCAGAGCCGTCTGCTGCTCGCCTTTCCCTGGAACAGACTTGTCGCGCTGAGCAAAGCCAGATGAGTCACGAACAAATCAATTTTGGCTGCCTTTTTTGTATAAAATATATAATAAATCATTGCAAGAGTATCTTTGCAGAATCAGGACAATTTTATAAAAACACCATCTTAATTCAGTAACTTAAGATAATTCTGATATATAAGGCTATGTGAAGAAGCGTTTATGGGAATAGCTTCGTTTTCTTAGAGATTAAGTAAGGATCCCGAATCGGGACTTACTGAGCTCCCATAGACTTAGAGAAAGCGAGGAATAATTCGACCACCTCCATAATTATAAGACCTTAGTCTACCCCCCCTATCAACTGACACCTCTACTCCAGTTGCTATAAATCGTTGTAATAGCAAGCTCTTCCTAATGCTCAGATCAGTAACTCATGCATAGAGAACGTAAGCCTGATGCGAAATATGGCTTCACAAATCATTTTGAAGATTGTATAAAATATAAAAACTACCAATTGATGCTGACATCCACTGTAGCGCCAGCGTTGATCACCAGGGCAAAACAATCACAGGTGTTCCATGAAACGAGTGCATATCATTGACTCTCATACAGCAGGTGAACCTACACGGCTGGTAATGAAGGGATTCCCGACTCTGCCTGGCGCAACCATGGCAGAAAAATGTGAAGCGCTACGCACTTCGCATGATCAATGGCGACGCGCCTGTATGTTGGAGCCACGTGGGCATGATGTGTTGGTGGGAGCGCTTTATTGTGCGCCGGAATCACCAGATGCCACTTGCGGCGTCATATTCTTCAACAACTCTGGTTATCTGGGCATGTGCGGTCACGGCACTATTGGACTCGTCGCATCCCTGCATTATCAAGGCCTTATAGAACCCGGCGCCCATAAAATAGACACTCCCGTTGGTCCTATTAGTGCAACCCTTCACAACGACGGTGCCGTTACTGTCCGCAATGTCCTTTCTTATCGCTATCGCCAGCAAGTCCCTGTTGAAGTGCCTGGATATGGACTCCTGCATGGGGATATCGCTTGGGGAGGCAACTGGTTCTTCCTTATCAGTCAGCATGGCCAATCACTAACGCTTGATAACACCGAAAAGCTAACCGAATTCACCTGGGCCGTACGCCAGGCACTCGAAGCGGCCTCGATTACTGGCGAGGACGGCGGGCTAATCGATCATATTGAGCTCTTCACAGAGGACGAGGTAGCCGATAGTCGTAACTTTGTGCTTTGCCCCGGTAAAGCATATGACCGCTCCCCTTGTGGTACCGGCACCAGTGCCAAACTGGCTTGCCTAGCGGCAGATGGAAAATTATCTCCAGGAGAGACCTGGGTACAAGCCAGTATTTGTGGCAGCCAGTTCGAAGGACACTATGAATGGGAAGGCAACTGCATCCGCCCTTATATCAAGGGGCGAGCCTATCTAAGTGCTGATGCCACCCTACTCATTGATGAACAGGATCCATTTGCCTGGGGTATTTCCGACGTGTAAGCACGCGACTCGCTAACCCTGATTCTTCATTAACCAAGCAGCACCGATTACTCCACTATCGACTCGGCGCTGATGTGAGTACTGACAACACCAACCAAAAGGAAAAACAATGAGCGATAACATCTTTACAGGCTGCATCCCTGCGTTAATGACCCCCTGTAATGCGGACCGTCAACCGGACTTCGATGCACTGGTTGCTAAAGGTCGTGAGTTAATAGATATCGGTATGAGTGGCGTCGTGTACTGCGGCTCTATGGGCGATTGGCCACTGTTAACCGAAGCACAGCGCCAAGAAGGGGTCGCCCGTTTAGTTCAAGCAGGCATACCAACCATCGTGGGTACTGGTGCAGTAAATACCAAAGAGGCCGTATCCCATGCCGCTCACGCTGCTAAAGTGGGAGCCCATGGTCTGATGGTTATTCCGCGCGTGCTCTCACGGGGGACCTCAGTAGCGGCACAAAAAGCTCATTTCTCAGCCATTTTAGAAGCAGCGCCTAAGCTGCCCGCCGTCATTTACAACAGCCCCTACTACGGCTTCGCGACGCGTGCAGACCTCTTCTTTGAGCTGCGTCATCGTTACCCAAACCTAATCGGCTTCAAAGAGTTTGGCGGCGCCGATGACCTACGCTACGCGGCGGAAAACATTACCTCCCAGGATGACGATGTCACCTTGATGGTCGGTGTAGACACGACTGTCTACCATGGTTTCGTCAACTGTGGCGCCACCGGTGCCATCACCGGCATTGGCAATGCCCTCCCCCGCGAGGTGCTCCAGCTCGTCGCTCTTAGTAAAAAAGCCGCACAAGGCAATGTCGAAGCACGCCGCTTAGCCAAAGAGCTTGAGGAAGCGCTGGGAGTTCTCTCCTCCTTCGATGAGGGCGGCGACCTAGTTCTCTATTACAAACACTTAATGGTACTCAACGGGGACTCCGAGTACTCCCTCCACTTCAATGAAACCGACACTCTGAGCGATGCCCAGCGTCACTATGTGGAATCTCAATACGCCTTGTTCCGTACCTGGTATGCCAATTGGTCTGCTTCCTTAGAGAATATCTAAGACTCAGTGGTACACAATTTTTTGCCGCTTAGCAGCCGACTGCTCCAGCACAGCTAATGTGCTGGAGCGAACTCTCTTTGCTAGGAGTTACTCATGCACCGTATGAGTCTGGAGGAAGCCGAGGTACTGGCAAAAGCAGTGCTCAACGCCCAGGGCTTCAATCAAGAACAGACACACGCCCTATCTCAAGCAGTGATAGCGGGGCAACGCGACGAGTGCCATTCACATGGCCTATACCGTTTACTCAACTGCGTTAAAACACTAGCGGCAGGGAAAGTGGTCGCCAATGCTCAGCCAGAAGTGCACGACCACGCCCCAGGCATCGTACGGGTTGATGCCAAAGGAGGCTTTTCGCAACTTGCCTTCGAGGCTGGCTTACCCATTTTAACAGCAAAAGCGCGTGAGCAAGGAATTGCCGCGCTTGCCATCAATCACTGCGTACATTTTTCAGCCTTATGGGTTGAGATTGAAGCTATCACAGACCAGGGGTTGGTAGCCCTGGCCTGTAATCCCAGCCATGCCTGGGTGGCTCCCGCGGGTGGCAGTCGCCCATTACTGGGCACAAACCCGTTGGCCTTTGGCTGGCCGCGCCCTAATGGTCAGCCACCATTTATCTTCGACTTTGCTACCAGTGCCATTGCTCGCGGTGATATCGAACTCCATCACCGTGAAAATAAGCCGATTCCCGAGGGTTGGGGTATCGACCGTTTAGGGCAGCATAGCCAAAACCCTGCTGACGTATTAGACGGCGCACTCCTTACCTTTGGCGGCCATAAAGGCTCTGCCTTATCGATCATGATTGAGCTTATTGCTGGCCCACTCATCGGTGACTTAACCAGCGCTGAATCACTAGCATATGACGATGGAGCCGGAGCTTCCCCCTATCACGGCGAACTCATACTCGCTATGGATCCTGAGCGCTTCCTGGGGAGTTCGATCGAGGATTATATGGCCCGGGCTGAAAATTTGTTCTCGTCGATCATAGCCCAGGGCGCTCGCTTACCTTCGCAACGACGATATACGGCACGGCAACGCACTCAAAAAGAAGGTATTTCAATTCCAGAATCCCTATATCAGGAGTTGTCACGCCTAGCGCGACTATGACGGCTCTTTTCTTACCGACCATTCGCGTTACTCTAACGACGGAGACGAACATGACATTGCAAGGCAAAATGCTGATTGGCCAACAAGCTGTACAGGGCTCTCGTGACGCCATTTACGCCATCAATCCAGCGAATAATGAACGTCTTGAACCCGCTTATTTAGGTGGCTCCCAGGAAGAGGTAGAAAGAGCCTGCGAGTTAGCTTGGCGCTCATTTGACAGCTACCGCGAAACGCAGCTTGAAGCACGAGCACAGTTTCTCGAGACCATTGCAGATGAGATAGAAACGCTCGGAGAAACGCTGATTAACCGGGCAGTGGCCGAATCTGGCCTTCCCCAAGCCAGGATCCAAGGGGAGCAAGGACGGACCTGTAACCAACTACGGTTATTTGCAAAAACCCTACGCAATGGTGAATGGCTAGATGTTCGAATTGATCCGGCCATGCCTAATCGTCAGCCCATGCCGCGCGCCGATTTGCGTCAACGCCATATCGCGCTTGGCCCAGTCGCTGTTTTTGGTGCAAGCAATTTCCCACTGGCTTTCTCCGTCGCCGGCGGCGATACCGCATCAGCGTTAGCGGCGGGATGTCCCGTGGTCGTCAAGGCTCACTCTGCACACCCAGGAACCAGCGAATTAGTAGGGCGTGCGATTCAAACTGCCGTCAAGCGGTGTGATCTTCCCGAAGGCGTATTTTCGCTAATTTTCGGCTCTGGCCGTGAGGTTGGGCAGGCATTGGTTGCGCACCCTTACATCAAAGCAGCCGGGTTTACTGGCTCCCGCAGCGGCGGCTTGGCACTATGGAAAACGGCACAGTCGCGCCCTGAGCCAATCCCTTTCTATGCTGAAATGAGCTCCATCAATCCAGTATTCCCTCTACCAGCGGCACTGGAGTCACGTGGTGCCAGCATGGGGGCAGAATTCATTAGCTCTTTGAATATGGGAGCTGGCCAGTTTTGTACTAATCCTGGGTTAGTCATTGCCGTAAAGTCCGAGGGGCTAGACGCGTTCATTGCAGCGGCACGCCAAGCGGTCGAGAGCAGCAGCGCTCAAACCATGCTTACGCCAGGCATTCACCAAGCCTATACCCACGGTGTGCAAGCCCTTACCTCGACAGGTAAGGTCCACGAAGTTGCTCGCGGTCAAAAAGGAACTGGCCAAAATCAATGCCAAACAGCTCTTTTTGTGACTTCTGCTGCTCACTTTCTGGCTGAGCAAACACTGCAGGAAGAAGTTTTTGGCGCGTTGTCGCTAGTAGTGGAATGCCAAGACCAGAACGAGGTTCAGCGCGTCGCGGAGGCGCTTGAAGGCCAGTTGACCGCAACCCTTCAACTGGAGGATGCCGATCAGGAAGTTGCTCGCAACCTGCTGCCAATTTTGGAACGTAAAGCGGGCCGGCTACTCGTCAATGGCTGGCCAACAGGCGTCGAAGTTTGCGATGCCATGGTTCATGGTGGCCCTTTCCCGGCAACGTCAGACTCACGTACCACGTCTGTCGGTACCGCAGCTATTTTTCGCTTTTTACGTCCTATTTGTTATCAAGATCTACCGGATGCACTTTTGCCAGAGGCATTGCAGCATAGCAACCCACTGTCACTTAAACGCCTAGTTAATGGAGAACGTGAAGACTGATCAATAGGAGTTTGCGCCGCTCTCCTATGGGGAGAGCGGTGCATCATGTATTGATCCATGCAAGCTGGTCAACGGTTCAACGGTTCAACGGTTCAACGGTTCAACGGTTCAACGGTTCAACGGTTCAACTACCGACCATTCAGCTACCAGCCATGGACATCTATATAGGTTTGTATAAAATGTGCAACTTAACTTTCAGGATGGACGTGAACCATGGCGACATTCAAAACACGAGCACACTTCGTCGCCGACGACTTACGCAAACGTATCCTTGGCGGTGAGTTCAAGGGCGGTACTCAACTTCGTCAGGACGCCCTAGCCAGCGACTATGATGTCAGCCGCATTCCTGTCAGGGAAGCTTTGCTAACCCTCGAATCAGAAGGGCTAGTAGAGTTTCATGCTCATCGTGGCGCTTTTACCACCGAGCTTTCCGTCAGCAAAATTCGTGAACTTTTTGAGCTACGAATTCTGCTTGAGACCTATGTGTTTAGGCATGCCATTGATAACCTCACTGAAGCAGACCTCGATAAAGCTGAGGATATACTGCGCAAATATGACGACGCTCTAAATCGCGGTGGCGAAGTCGACAATTGGAGTGAGTACAACTATGCCTTTCATTTGGCGCTTTATGCGCCGGCCGAACTTCCAGAAACACTCGCTATCATTCATCAGTTAAATACCAAATCAGACCGCTATATCCGCATGCAGCTCGTCTACTCCCAAGAGATCACGAAGGCTGAAAAGGAACACCACGAATTGCTGGAGCTGGCGCGCCAACGCGACACCGATAATGCCTGCCAGCTGCTTAAAACCCACATTGAAGACGCCTGTGGAAGTATTATCGCGGTACTTGAAAAGCGTTCCAACCAAGCAGAGGCACTTTGAAACATAAGTGCCACTTTCACTACCCGGCTCCAACCATAGTTGCCTCTCCCCTCTCTTCTACTTAAGTTATAAACACTACGTCTAGCACCACTTACCCTCTTTATATACCTCGGCTAGCTAACGCTAGCGCCTTCCGGCTATTCGAATAGCTTCAGTGGATTAATCCCCATTTCTATCGTTCATATCCATCAGGAATCATTGCACTGCTCGCAAGTTTCATTTTTACCGCTCGCTACTTGCCCTTTGCTATCGCACGGCGCTCCTCTCCTGCCATTTCTTACCAATATTTGTCGTTGACGGTATTGATCCAATTCACAAACCTGAGATATATTTTATACAATCTACAAAAAATAGAATTAAGGAAGCTTCATGAATCCACGAAGCACTAAGAGTAGCGGCTCTAACGAGGATGCCGATGTCATCGTTATCGGTGCAGGAGTGGTCGGTAGCGCTTGCGCCCTGTCATTGAGCCAACAAGGCTTGCGTGTTTTGGTGCTAGACAGCCACCAACATCCGGGTATGGGTGCCTCGTTTGGCAACGCAGGCCATATGGCAACGGAGCAGGTTTTTCCTATTGCCGACTCAGCCATTGTGAAGCGACTACCCAAAATGTTACTGGACCCAATGGGGCCGCTACGTTTGGATTGGCGCTATGTTCCCAAGGCCCTACCATGGTTCACTCGACTACTTTGGAATCTACGTAAGACTCCCTACCAAGCCAGCGTGGCAGGTATCCGTGCTCTCAATGAAAATAGTCTGGATGCTTGGCGTCGACTGCTCGACACTATAGATAGCAGATATCTGCTAAAAGAGGACGGGTCTCTCCTAGTTTATGAAAAAGACAGCGCTGCCGAAGAGTTAGCAGCACTTCACACAAGGATGACCGAGCAGCAAGTAGCCGTTGAATACTGGCAAGCCAATGCAATTAAAGACATCGCTCCTCAATTGTCAGACAGCATTAAAGGCGGGCTATTCTTCCCTGACACCGCACATACGATTAATCCCTCACAGATCGTCAACTCACTCGTATCCGCAGCTAAAGCCAATGGAGTGCAGTTTAGACAAGAAAACGTCGTATCAGGCCAAGACCATAGCAACGGTGTGACGCTGAAGACCGCGAGTTCGACCTCCTTCACGGCTGGCAAAGTTGTTATTGCATGTGGAGCTCATTCTGCCCATCTCACTGCCACACTAACGGGTACCAAAGTTCCTCTTGATACTGAGAGGGGCTATCACCTGATGCTGCCTCATGAACGGCACCGCCTGCCTATGGCGGTTACCTCGTTGGAGCGTCGTTTCATCATGACGCCCATGGATGAGGGATTACGCTTGGCAGGTACTGTCGAATTTGCCGGACTCCATCGACCAGCCAATATGCAACGCGCTTGGCAATTGCACAAACTCAGCCAGGGGCTCTTCAAAAACGACTTGGATACTACCGAAGCTAAAACCTGGATGGGCTTTCGTCCCTCGTTACCCGACTCACTCCCTATTATCGATAGCGTTAAAAGCGGCAGAGTCCTACTAGCTTTCGGGCACCATCACCTTGGCCTTACTCAAGCCGCTATTACAGCCGAAATTATTAGCCAGCTGGCCAAGCAAGAAAACCAACAAGCTCAACTGCACTGCCAACTGCCCATTGATTTATCTCCCTATCGGCTAAGCCGATTTTCCTAGCAAGCGACACCAACCCTAAGAACAACGTCATAGGAGCTATTATGTCTTCACCAAAAGGTCTCGCAAGACTGCCTAACATGATAGAGGTTTTTGCGATCATGTTCGGCTTTATAGCCATCATGTTTGTCAGTATCAGCTTACTTGAACTCCCGATACAACTTGCCTTGTTCGCCTCTTGGTTTTTGATTATGGGGCTGGGCTTAAAACTTAAACTTTCCTACGAAAACATGCAGGAAGGGCTTATTAAAGGTATTCATAATGGCATGGAGGCCGTTCTGGTACTCACTACCGTGGGGGCACTGATTGGCACCTGGATTGCAGGCGGTATCGTACCGAGCATCATTTATTACGGCCTGTCAGTTATGAATCCACAGATTTTCCTTTTTGCAGCTTTTATTATTTGCTCCTTAACGTCTCTAGCTACCGGTACTTCCTTTGGTACAGTGGGAACGGCTGGGGTAGCGATGATGGGTATCGGTCACAGCTTTGGTATCCCGCTACCACTGGTTGCTGGCGCCGTGATATCAGGCGCGTACGTAGGTGATAAAATGTCACCGCTTTCCGATACAACAGTGATGACTGCGTCACTATGTAAGGTGAACCTTATAGACCATATTCGCTCGATGATGTGGGTTAGCGGGCCTGCGGTTATCATCGCGTCGATACTGTTCATCACCGTTGGTTTTTTCTATATCAGCGACACAGCAGACACATCTCAAGCAGCAGCGGCTATGCAGGCTCTAGAAAGCCACTTCACAATAACGCCTTGGCTGCTGCTTCCAGCGGCCGTTGTTATTATCTTATTGACTCGTCGCTTGCCAGCCATCCCTGTCATCACATTAGGTGCGCTCCTCGGCAGCATTTGTGCTTGGCTAGTGCAGGACATGAGTCCCGTTGATGCGATCCAAACCGCCTATTCCGGCAATGCAATGCAGTCTGATGAAGCGTTTCTCAACACCCTTCTTAACCGTGGCGGAATAGAGTCTATGTTGGGTGTCGTTGCCCTCATCCTTTTTGCGCTTGGTTTAGGCGGTTTAATGGAACGGGTCGGCATCCTACAGGCTATCAGCCAGGGGTTTCTCAGCTGGGCCAACAATCCAGGTCGACTTACCCTTTCAACCATGTTGGGTGGCTTCTTCGGTAACTTCTTTGGTGGCGCAGCCTATGTCTCACTCATTACCGCCAGCACGATAACTGAGAAAAACTACGACAAACAGGGGATCGATCGTCGCGTTCTCTCTCGTAACGCAGAAGCGGGCGGTACTATTACAACGCCTATGGTGCCATGGACAGACGGCGGTGTATTTATGGCCGCCACCCTCGGTGTTTCAACACTGAGCTACCTGCCATTCCTTTGGTATCACATGCTTGTACTGGTAATCGCTATCTTCTATGGCTACGCCAACATTGCTATTTGGAGAACCTCTCCAGCAGATAACGTCGAACAAGCAACCACTCATCAACGCAGTGTACCCGTAGCTTGATCGCCTAAAATCACCTCAAGCTTTTGGCTTTCCAATAAGCTAAACACGTAAAAAAACTCCGGTTTGTAAATAATTCAAACCGGAGTTTTTAGTTTTTAATTTCAAGAAAAAATAACCTTATGCAGATATATACAGCAGCGTTTGGCGTATTTCTAAGGTGTCATAGCCGCTTTTTCCATTAAATACTCTGCAACCGCCTGATAGGCGGGAAGTGAAGTCGGGTCATTAGCCGCATTTCCCGCCACCGGGTGCGATGCAAAACGCACAATGACCATCTCAGCGGTGGGGTCAATATAAATGGTTTGTCCATGCACCCCTCTTGCGGCAAAGGCGCCATGCTCGTTATGCAGAGACCACCACATGCCACGGTAGCTACCGCCCGGTAAATAACGGTATCCCGCGGCGGCAAACGCTTGCCTGTCGCCGCCTTCCCGAATGCGCTCAACCGCCGCTGCGGGAAATAGCCGCTCACCGTCCATTACGCCTTCATTGAGCACCAACTGGCCGATCCTGGCCAGATCCCGAAGGCCAGCGCTCAAACCGCCCCCTGCGAACGGCGTACCAATGGAGTCCACGGTAAAGTAAGCATCCTGCTCCATGCCTAACCGCTGCCAAAGACGCGATGACAGCAATGACGCCACCGATTCACCCGTCGTACGCGCAATCACCCAGCCAAGTGCATCTGTATTAATCGTCTTATAGCCAAAGACCTGCCCATGCTCCCCTTCCGGTTGTATCGTTGCGAGATACTCATAATAAGTACGCGGCCCAGTGTAATCGTCTGGCTTGGGGAGCGGGCTTGCCGCTGCATTGTAGGCCCAGATCTCAGCATTGGGGTCACTGTAATCTTCGCTGTAAGCAAGGCCTGTGGTCATCTCAAGTAGTTGTTTCACCGTAGCGTTACCAAAAGCACTATCGGCAAGTTCCGGCAGTATATCGCCTACGATGGCCTGCTCATCCAACACGCCTTCTGCCACCAATATCTCACCGAGCAAACCGGTCATCGATTTAGTCACCGACATCGCGCCGTGCTGGTCCGTTTCATCCAAACAGCCAGAGTAAGTCTCATACACCACTTGGCCTTGATGAAGAATCAGCAGGCCGTCGGTGTAGTTTTCATTTAGCAAAACCCCGCGTAAACCCTCGCCCAACCGGGCGGGGATACAAGCGGGAACCGCGCAGCGGTTCTAATCAGGTGCAGCCTGACTCTGCACATACTCTCTCAGTGTTTCGATAGTTGCCCCACCGGCACTACAGGCAAAGTAGGAGCGCGACCAGAGCGCTGCACTTTTGCTTTGCCGAGGTAGGTGGGTATTAAGTATTCGTATCCGGCGTGATGAAACCGATTTCAGGTTGTTCACCATCACGCTGATCGCCAGCTTGGGCGGGTAGGCGATCAGCAGGCGGACGTGATCTGCTTCACCCTCCATTTCCAGTAGATCACATTCCAGCTTTTCACAAGCGGACTCAAACGCTTCGTGTAGCTGCTCAATCATATAACCATCGAACAGTTTTCGTCGGTACTTGGTGGTAAATACCAGATGTACAACCAGCTTGGTGACGCTGTGGCGTTTTCGGAGGTAATCTGATAGCAACTCCTTTTTATGTGCACTCACTTGAAATATGACCTTTCTGACTTATAATTTCTGGATTATAGCGATGAGCACTAAAATGTTAAAGGCCACAAAAGTACGCATCTACCCGACACCCGAGCAGACGGAGTTTCTTAACCGCCAGTTCGGTGCTGTTAGGTTTACGTACAACAAGGCGCTGCACATAATCAGCTCGCAGTACAAGCGCCACGGCTTGAAGCTGAAAGCCAAGAAAGACCTCAAACCACTGTTGGCGGTGGCGAAGAAGTCCCGCAAATATCACTGGCTCGGAGATTTCGACTCCATCGCACTCCAGCAAGCGTGCATCAATCTCGATAAAGCCTTCCAAGCCTTCTTTGATCCAAAGCTCCCAG
>Ga0208301_1000012_pt1 | contig 118896 bp, 105 predicted proteins | sample 25BtaG_FD_184100 | JGI IMG/M metagenome (GOLD analysis project Ga0208301, IMG submission 184100) | Marine viral communities from Cariaco Basin, Caribbean Sea - 25B_WHOI_OMZ_CsCl (SPAdes) (version 2) | ecosystem: Environmental > Aquatic > Marine > Oceanic | place: Caribbean Sea: Cariaco Basin...
GCATCAAGGGGTTCAGCAAGCTGGAGCTGGTCGTGAACAACGTCCGGTTTCAGGATGGGGAGCAGGTAAACGATCAATCAGACAGGACTGCCGCCTGACTGCCATCCACCAGATTTGACTATAACTCGTCATATAATTAGCACTCGCTAGGTTTTACATGTTTGCCAATAAACAAGGATGCACCTATGGCTAAGTCTTCTTCTCTAACGCTAGTTTTGGTTGCTGCCGGCGGGGTTGCTGTTGGGTTGTTAGCCGCTCAGACGGCGCCCAGTTTTACATCAAAGGCAATCGCCAAAGAACCTACCAGTGCGGAGCAGGGGCAGACTTCCCAAGCACTAGCAGGTCTCGAAAGTATCACGCTGGGTGAGCAAACTAGGGGAGAGATTACCTCGGCAGCGGAGCTGAACGGTAATGATGGTAGCCGCTATGTGCGCTATGTCATCAGCCTGGAAGAGGACTCGTTAGTCGAGTTTTCTCTCAGTGGTGCCTTAAGGGGAGTCGTCGCTCTCTATGACGATAGGCTGCAGCTGCTGGAGAATGCCGAGACCGTTCGTCATCGTATCGAAAATGATGGTCAATACGTGGTGGCCGTCAGTGGGGCGGATGCAAGTAGCTATGGCCCATTCACCCTTAATAGCCGCACGGTTGAGCTGAGCGATTCTGACACGCTGACCATTGGCGAACCGATGGATAGCTGGCTGCCGGGTACGCCACGGGAAGTAACGCTAACCGTTGAAGAAGAAGGTATGTATCAAATTGAGATGCGTGCCGATGAGTTTGATGCGTATCTGGAGCTGTCTGGGCCGAACGGCTATAACCGTGAGGATGATGATAGTGCTGGCAACTTGAATGCACGTATTTCAGATTTCCTTGCTCCTGGTGATTACACCGTCACCGCTCGTTCTGCCTACGGCGATGGGAGTGGTCTTTTCACCTTGAGTGCGGAACCACGTGAAATGCCTGACGATCTGCGCAATGAAGGGAGCGTTGTACCCAGCGAAACGCTGAGTGGTTGGTTTAGCGGCCAGGATCTAAGCTATCAGCTAGAGATCGAAGAAGCTGGTATGTATGAAATTGATATGCGCTCAAGTGATATCGACTCTTATCTTGTGCTGGAAGGGCCAAATGGCTATTTCCGCGAAGATGACGATAGTGCTGGCAATCTGGATGCCAGTATTGCCGACTTTTTAGCACCGGGTAGTTATCAATTATCAGCACGCACGGCGTATGGCTCCGACAGCGGTTTGTTTACGCTTTCAGTAGAGCCGCGTGAATTGCCGGAGGGTGTAGAACTACGTAATGAAGGTGAGTTAACACCCAATGAAACGCTCACTGGCTGGTATAGCGGTGAGCCGTTGAGCTATGAACTCACCTTAGAAGAGAGCTCCTTGGTCAGGCTTAGCATGCGTTCAAGTGACTTTGATACGTATTTAGAGCTAAGTGGCGGCGGCGAGTCTTATAGCGATGATGACGGCGGCAGCGGCACTAACTCGCGTTTAGAGCAGGCGCTTTTGCCGGGCACCTACACTGTTGTTGCACGTGGTTTCGCTGTTAGCGGCAGTGGTATGTTTGAGTTGCAAGTCAATGCAGAGCCAACAGAGATGCAGCCTGACGCGTAATTTAGCGCACGTTGTATGATTAACAACGCCCTTGCTGGTGACAGTAGGGGCGTTTGCTTTTGTATTCCTGTTTACGTGGCTTGAAGGTGGCGACGTTATTCACAAGGAGGTTTTATGCTGCGCTATTCATTCGGTTTAACGGTGATTGGTTTATTGTTACTAGGTGGTTGCCAGTCGTCGGATGATGCTTCTGTAGAGTCACTTACGCTTGCTTCAAAAACGGTTGAAAAAGAGTACATAGCACCTGAGTGTCAAGCTGAACAGTGCTCTACCATCACCGTGTCTGCGCTTGCGTTTCCGCAGTCTGCAGAGCTAACGGAGCAGCTACAAAAACGGCTGTTAACGCTTGCAATGGGCATTACGGAGCAAGATGCATTACCCGCTGATAGCTGGCAGGCCTATGCACAAAACTTTTTTGAGCTAGCTGAGGAAGATAATCGCACCGCGCCGGGAGCAATGACTAGCGAGGCGATATTGGAAGCTGAGGTTTATGGGCAGCACAACGACTTATTGATACTTGAACTAAGTAGCTACGTTTATCACGCGGGGCAGGCGCATGGTTTGCCAATGACTGAGTTTATGGTGATAGACGAGCGTCAGCTGCGTGTGGTTGATCCAGACGATATGCTGTTGGAAGGCCAGCAGGGCGCTTTTCAAGCACTGCTTGATCAGGCCCACCAACGCTGGATAGAGGCGATGGGCCATGATGAGCAGTTTGCCCTCAATTGGCCGCTCAGCGAGAGCCGCAACATAGCCCCGTTGGCAACTGCCTGGGAAGTTAAATACAACGTCTATGAAATTGCCCCTTATGCAGCTGGCCAGCCTGTTCTGACGATACCCCTTGATACGCTGGAAGGTATCGCAAAGCCTCGCTATTTAGGTCAATAGTGCTTCAGCGGCTCGCTTTTAAGCAGCCTACGACGACCAACAAGGCGGCCGTTGGCAGTCGCCAGTCGAACACGCTGACGCCTGCCAGTACCAGTAGCAGTGCCGCTAGGATCGGTACGCCATAGGCAAGGCTGCCGACTAGGCTGGCTTGGCCAAATCGTAATGCTTTATCCCAGGCCACCATCGCAATGCCGTACGGCCCAAGCCCCAGCGCGATACCCGCCAGCAGAGCCTCACCCTGTGGCATTATCAAGGTGCCTTCCATTATCAAGCTGGCGCAGGTTGCAACAGCGCAGGCAATCATTAATAGCCTCGGGAGCAATGGCGTCAGTGGTACAGGAGCTACTTGCCCGAGCCAGGAGTAGAGTGCCCAGCAACAAGCCGCCAGTAGCGCTAACCCATACCCTGAAGCAGCCCCACCAAAGCCGCCACTTAAGGCTTGCGGCAGTAACAAAATAGCGGCGCCCGAAAAAGCAATTAGCGCACCTGTCACGCTTGCGATATGCAAACGACCAAACCGGCTCCATTGGCTTAATAACACAAACAGCACTGGCCAGGTGTAGGTGATCAACGCGGCCTCTGCGGCAGGTGCTAGGCGCATGCCAATGTAGTAACTGCTAACAGCGCCGACGATCAGTAGTGGTAAGCCAAACCATACGCTAATTTGCCAGCGCGGACGGCAAGCCGCGATGTTAACGCGACGGCTGAGTGGCAATGTTGCCAGTGCACCTGCCAGCAGCGTAAGTGCGCTAAGCTGAAGCGGAGAGGTATCCTGTGCTAGCGATGCTAATAGCGGCGCTATGCTCCATAACATCACCGCCACAAGCGCTGCGCATACGCTGTACCTGGGTGATATGACAACCGGGGAATGAACGGGCTGCATGGCATCTCTCCTTGCGTTTAACCTGAGGCACGCAGCATACTCATTAAACACTCATCACAATATCGATCTTTTATGATCATTATTATCAATAATGGTGATGTATGCGCGCGCCAACGTTTGACTTAACGCTGCTTCGTACGCTGGTTACTATTGCCGATACAGGTAGCGTTACGGCAGCGGCCAAGCGTCTGGCGTACACCCAATCAACAGTGAGCATGCAGTTGCAGCGTTTAGAGATGCAGCTTGATGTGCGTTTGCATGAGCGAGCTGGGCGACAGCTACGTTTTACCCCTGAAGGAGATCGTTTGCTGGCTCATGCGCGGCGCCTCTTGGCACTCAATGATGACGCCTGGAGCGATATGCAGGCGCGCCAGATAACGGGTGATTTAACGCTGGGCATTCCTGAAGACTATGCATCGCTATTGCCGTCGGTATTTGCGTACTTTCACCAGCTATATCCTGCGGTAGGACTAACCGTCAAGTGTGGTACCAGTGCTCACTTGGTCGAACAGGTTAAAGCAGCGGAGTTGGACTTGGCGCTAGTGACTCGCCAACGAAACTCACCAGGAGGCGATGTGATTCGCCGTGAGCCGCTAATATGGGCGGTAGGGGTAAATCAGCAGCCTTCGCTAAGTGACCCTATTCCGTTGGCACTTTATTCGCCAGGCGCTGATGTTTTTCGCGAGGTTGCCGAGCAGGCGTTACAGGCGGCTGGGCGTGATTGGCGCGTTGCGTATACTAGCCAGTCAATGGCGGGGCTTGCTCCTATCGTAACAGCGGGGTTAGCCGTTGTTGTGGTAACGCGTAGTATGTTAACCCCATCGTTGCGCCCGCTGGATGACAGCAGTGGCCTTCCTGCCTTGCCAGTGATTGAGCTAGCGCTCCATCGTGCTCCACACCGCCCTTCTGAACCTGCGCGGCGTTTAGGAGAATTGATTCGCGAACAGCTAGCGGCACCTAGTGAAGCGTTATAAGGTGTCGTTTTAATGTGTTCTTTGATAGGAAGTTAAGATGCCTATAGTCACTATCCAGCAATTCCCCCGTGATCTTGCCCAAAAGCGAGAGTTGGCAAAGCGCATTACTGACGCTTTCAGCGATGTGTATGGTAGCGATCCGGCGAGCGTGCAGGTGTTTTTTCAAGAAGTAACCCAGGAAAATTGGTCCAAAGGCGGCCAAATGGGGGTTGACCGCGATACTGCTCAATGAGGTATCTAATTTAGGGTTCTCTGATTGGCGTGATGAACATAGGCCAGATAAAACAAAATCAATGAAAAAAAGACCGGGCTCGCGTTCGAGTTTGCGAGTCGTAAATGAGCATTAATTTTTCTAATGCAAGCTGACTGAGCTAAGCTAACTACCATGAGGCGCATGAGCCGGGAGTTCTGAATGCACGAGTTAGATCACTACATTTATCCGCATCGAGTATTGCACTGGCTAGTGGCAGTCGCCGTGTTGTTGTCATTGGCAAGTGGCCTAACGCTTGGCTTCCTGGGGTATGAACGCACCGTTGATTTGCTGGGGAATACGCTTACCAACGTACTCTATACCAGCCATAAGACCTTAGGTGTGACGATACTATTGCTAATGACGCTGAGGATTATTACGCGGCTAGCTTTTGTTGTGCCCGACCACGAGCCGCCACTCAATGCTTTCGAGCGAATTATCAGTACTAGCGTGCATCACTTGCTTTATGCGGGATTGGTGGTTATGCCACTGCTGGGTTGGGCAGCCACTGCTACCGGTGGCTTTCCTGTTGAGTTTTTCCAATGGCATTTGCCGGGAATCTTGGGCAAGAACGAAGCGCTTTCGCAAACGCTGTTTGTTTGGCATGAGCGTTTAGGCTGGGCGTTAGTCGTGCTTATTACGCTGCATATTGCGGGTGCTTTATTTCATTGGCGAATCAAGCGCGATAACGTTATGAAGCGTATGAGCTTGTTTGACTGATAGCGCTTACTAACCGTTAATATCACGCTGAACCATAACCATAGCAACGGGTGGTTTGGCGTGACTTAACGGCGTACATCTGGCTATCCGCTTCACGAAGCAGGCTGGCTAACGTATCGCTATCTGCATGGCTGGTACAAATACCGATGCTGACGCCGACGCTAACTAACGTGCCATCAGGTAGCTTGATAGGCGAGCGAACGGTCTGTTCGATACGGTTACGCATCTCCTCTAACGTCGCCTGATCAGTTATCCCCTCTAGTAAGAGAATAAACTCATCGCCGCCAAAGCGCGCGCAATGATCACTCCCGCGTGCCACGTGCACGAGACGCTTGGCAACTTGCTGAAGCACGAAGTCGCCTACCTCATGGCCATACTGGTCGTTAATTGGCTTGAAGCAGTCAAGATCACACATGACTAGCGCTAAAGGTGTATGCGTTTGCTTGCAATGTTGAAGAGCCGTTTCTGCGCAGCGTGCCAGCCCATTGCGATTAAGCAAGCCGGTAAGGGGGTCGTGGTTGGCTAGCTTCTCTAGCGCCTGAGTACGAGCGGCTACTTTTGCTTCTAGAATAGCCTCCTGCTTTTTAAGCATTGCGACGGTTTCTGCCTGGGCGCGCTCTTTTTGCCATTTTAATTTGTTAAAACGTGCGGCCAGTGCGAAAGATAGCAGCAACATCTCAATGGCTGAGCCGATTTGTATTCCGTGAAGAGTGAGGAAGTTGGCGGGCAGAATACTAAGGTTTCGAAGTGCAAAGACGCTAGCCCCTAGTAAAAAGATTGACCAGGCGAGCGCAAAAATACGCGCGCTGGGCACGCAGCGCCAACTGCAATAAATACCGCACACGAGCATTAACAGTGAGGTAGCAAATCCCGTTATATCCATTAAGCGCAGGGCGGGTTGAATTGGCAAAAACATTACTGCTACCAGCGCTACATAGCAGTAGCCGCGAAACAGCGTGATGATTTGATGCCAGCGCGGGCAGTAGTTGGCTGTGTTAAGAAAGCTTTGGGTAAATAGGGCTCCCATCGCAGAAGCAAACGTAAACCCAATTGCTACCAGGCGCGGGGTGTTGTCGCCTAGGAAACTCCAAAACATCAGCGTACCCAGGCCATTGAACGTCAAAGATGCCGTTGTAAAACCGAAGGCAAATAGAGCGTAGTAGAGAAATACGTGCTCTTTAAGCACAAAAAATAGCAGCAGGTTGTAAACACTTAATGTTAGCAATATGCCGAAGTAAGTCGCCAGCCAGAAATTATGCTGGTCATTCTGAGCATAAAACGCCTTTGGCGTCATTAAGCTATAGCTCAGGAATTTACTGCCAGCAGCTTTTACTTGGGTATAGATCGTCACTGTTTCCCCGCCGTCCAGCATTAGCGGAAAAACGGCTTGTCGGTGGGCGATTGATCGCTCGTCAACTGGCACGGCGATTCCGCTGTACTGAACATCACTAGCGTGTTCCCTCAGCGTATACAGGGTGACATGGTCTAAAAATGGGTATTCGAATTTAACCATCCAGGTAGCCGGGAGGGGCGATGCATTATGAATTTGCGTTGTTAGCCAAACATCGCTTTGTGTGTAGCCGAAATGCAGATCAGAGGCGTGATGGACCGGCGTAAATGCAGGCGATAATACTAAAATATCGCGTAAGTTTAGCGATTCTAATGTACTCCAGTAACCGCTTACTTCATTTAAATCGTAACGCGCCTGCTCGGGCGAGGCGACGAGGGTAGCTGCCATGCTTGCTTGTGAATGCCAGCTAATAATAAGCACTAACAAGCCAGCCGGAAGGCGCTTTAACCAACGGTAAGCATCCATAAATATCGCTATTTTGGTTATTTTACGTTGGGTTTTATCGCTTCTAGGTCTTAGTGCCTAGGTTCCCTTGCCTGCCTTGGGCACGTTTTGCTCCTAGGGAGAGTGTAGACCTCTTTCAACGCGAGAGGTCGACAATGGGTCTAAAGCATGAGGCAGTTCAGACTTTTGGTTAGTTGCTGGATTAGTTGTCCACTATGGCGCCAAAAATGCCAATAGAGTGGCACTGTCAGTGAGTGGCCGGGGGCGATGCTGACTAGTTGGCCTTTTTGCAGTTGGTCTAGTGCCTGCAGCTGTGGAACCATTCCGTAGCCAATGCCTGCGGCGGCGAGACGCACAAACCCTTCTGATGAAGGGCACAGGTGGTAGGGGAAATGGCCGTGATAACCGCACTGGGCAAGGAATTGATGCTGAAGCTGGTCATGGGGGCCGAACACAATCACCGGGGCTTGCTGGAAGGCTTCTGCGGAAAGGCCTTCAGGAAAATAGCGTTGCACGTAGGTGGGTGATGCTAGCGGGAGATAACGCATCTCACCTACTTTAATACACCGTGCACCCGCGATGGGTGTTGGCGTAGAGCAAAGACAGGCGGCGACATCGCCATCCCGCAGACGGTTAAGCCCAACGTCCTGATCCTCAATAACTAAGTCGAGCAATACGCCTTCGGTTTGACAGATATCTGCCACTGCGGCTGCCCACCAGGTCACCACGCTGTCAGCGTTGATTGCGATTCTTAGTCGGGTCGTTGCGTTATCTAGCGTAGGTAGTGTCTGCTGTAAGTCACGTTCTAACAACTGTACTTGCTGGTAGTGGGTGAGCAGCCGCTGACCAGCCGGTGTCGGTGAAAGCTTGGGGTGACGCATTAGCACAGGCTGGCCTAGGCGTACTTCCAGTGCTTTTATACGTTGAGAGATGGCTGATTGAGAAAGCCCTAATGTATCGCCTGCTCGTTCAAAACCACCGCACTCCACTACTGTGGCCAGGGCATGGAGAAGTTTGTAATCCAACATGGCCGTCTTCCCAGGTTAAGAAAGTAATGACGTTATGCAAAAGGCGCTTATTTAACAAATAAAAGCGCCATATCCTACCTAGGTGAGATTGAATGTCATAAGTAAATGAATTACATTAATCTGCAGGGAAACGACACTAACCTCTTAATGCCATCGCTTAAAGGACACTGTAATGCCTTTCAACATGCTCCGTCGCCCTCTTGCAGGTATTGTTGCGCTTAGCGCGCTGATGCCTTTTGCCGTTTCCGCTGACGATGCCGTTAGCGCCGATGCTGTGGTCCATCACTATGCCGACTTGGCGCATGCCAATTACGCCGATGCGCTCAATGCTGCCGAGGTGTTGAACGAGCGTATCGACGAATTGCTGGCCAACCCCACTGCTGAGACCCTGAACGCCGCGAAGCAAGCCTGGTTGCAAGCACGGGTGTCGTATCAGCAAAGCGAAGTTTTTCGTTTTGGCAATGTGGTGGTGGATGACTGGGAAGGGCAGCTGAACGCTTGGCCTCTGGATGAAGGCATGATTGATTATGTCGAAAGCGATGGCTACCAGCATGAGTTGGGTAATGAAGGGGCCACTGCTAATGTCATTGCCAACGAACGTATCACGATAGGGGGAGAAGCCCTGGATGTCAGTGATATTACGCCGGAGCTCTTAGCCGATCTTAACGAAGTAGGTGGCTCAGAAGCCAACGTCGCCAGCGGCTACCACGCTATCGAGTTTCTGCTCTGGGGGCAGGACCTTAATGGTTTCGAAGCAGGCAGTGGTGAACGTCCGGTGAGCGACTTCCAAACTGGCGATGACTGTACCCATGGTAACTGCGATCGCCGCCGAGCGTACCTGGATGCAGTGTCGGACCTGCTAGTTAGCGATCTTGAGTGGATGGTGGCTCAGTGGTCACCGGAAGTTGAAGACAATTACCGTCAGGAGCTACTGGCTGAAAGCGATCAAGAAGGACTGCGCCGTATGCTATTTGGTATGGGGTCGCTATCGTTGGGTGAGCTAGCAGGAGAGCGCTTGAAAGTTGCGCTTGAAGCCAACTCTTTTGAGGATGAGCACGACTGCTTTAGCGATAATACTCATAACTCCCATTACTATAATGGCCAGGGGATTCAGAATATTTACACGGGCAGCTATCAGCGATTGGATGGCAGTGTCGTAGAAGGCCCATCATTGGAAAACTTGTTGTCGCAGCAAAATGAAGCACTTGCTGATAGCCTGAGTGACCAACTTGAAGCAACCATGGCTAAGCTTGATGCTATCAAGCAAGCGGCTGAAGCGGAAAGCTCGCCGATGGCGTTTGATATGATGATTGCACCCGGCAACGAGCAAGGGAGTAAGTTGATCAACGACGCCATTTTCGCCCTGGTAGCGCAAACGGCATCCCTTGAAGAAGCCGCCGGTGAGCTGGGGGTTACCTCTTTACAGCCGGATGATGCAGGCCATCGCTTCTAAATCATTCATGTGATTTGATGAGCCGTCCGGCAGCTTGGCTGTCGGACGGCTTTTGTCGTTTGTCTCAAGGTATACTTATGTGCCACTTCTCTCGCTTTTTTGCCTTCAGGCGACTCGCTCAGTGCAGCCTTTTCTTAATACTGTTGGCGGCCTCTTTGGTAGTGGCCTCTCTGCAGGCGGATGAATCTCCCGCCATTCAATCGTCGCCGATGAGTGGTGGCGATGGGGCAGTGGAACAATTTGATCACAACGCTTATTCATTACCGCTACGTAACATGTCGATGACCAAGCGGCTTGACTTCAGCGTCGGCAATAGCTTTTTCCGCAACCCCTGGGTGGTCGCACCTGCCAGCACTGAAGCCCGTGATGGCCTGGGCCCGTTGTTTAATACCAATAGCTGCCAAGGCTGTCATCTCAAGGATGGGCGTGGCCATCCTCCGATGGGCGATGAAACGCCCATTGCGTTGTTCCTGCGTCTTTCGCTGCCTGCCGATCAGGCGGAGCCGGAAACTCTAGAGCAACGGGGCGCGCTGCCGGTACCCAACTACGGCTTGCAGCTACAAACCTCTGCGATTCCTGGCGTGCAGCCGGAGGGCAAACTGATCATTGAGTATCGTCCGCGGGAAGTGAGCTTCGCCGACGGCCATCGCGTTACCTTGCAGGAGCCGCTTTACTCAATTGCCGAACCTGCCTACGGTGAGCTACCAAATACGCTGCTGACGTCGCCGCGGTTGGCGCCACCAATGATTGGTTTGGGCCTGCTGGAAGCGATTCCTGAAGCAGATTTGATGGCGGCTGCCGACCCCAATGATACCAATGGCGATGGCATTTCTGGGCGCTATAACCAAGTCTGGGATGTGCGCAGTGGCACCACGGTGATGGGGCGCTTTGGTTGGAAAGCGGGTGAACCCAGCATTGAACAGCAGAGCATGCACGCCTTCGCCGGTGATATGGGGCTAACGTCTCGCTTAGCGCCGCAAACGGATTGCATGGAGAGTCAGGGGTGCGATGCCTTTGCTGATGGTGGAACGCCTGAAGTCAGCGATGAAATTGCAGACTTCATCACCTTCTATGCCTCTAGCCTAGCGGTACCGATGCGCCGCAACATGGATGATCCTGAGGTGATACAGGGGGCCGAGACATTTAACGCACTGGGCTGCGCAAGCTGCCATACCCCCCGCCATCGCACTGCCTCGGACTCACCTCGGGCGGCGTTAGCGAATCAAGAAATATGGCCTTATAGCGATCTGCTGCTCCACGATATGGGCGAAGCCTTGGCCGACCATCGTAGTGAATTCCAAGCGGATGGGCGCGAATGGCGCACCCCACCGTTGTGGGGGATTGGCTTAGCACAAACGGTGAATCCTCGGGCTGGCTTTCTCCACGATGGCCGTGCTCGTACGCTGGAGGAGGCGGTGCTGTGGCATGGTGGCGAAGCAGAAGCGGCCACTGAAGCCTATCGACATCTGCCCGCTGACCAGCGCGCGGAACTTATTCGCTTTCTTGAGTCTTTATGAGCTTTGCAACGCTTGTGTTACGGCTGTCGGCTATTGGTAAGGAGTTAATGTGATTTCTTCTCTTCGTCGTTTGGGGGTAGCCGTAGCGTTTTTAGCGGCTCCCTTTTCTGCACTGGGTTCCGCTGATTCGGACACCAGTACACCACGTGATATCTGGCATGGCGCGATAGCGCAGCAGTATGCCGAACTCAGTCATGCCTCTGAGCGCCTGGAGGCTAGTGCAACGCGCTTTTGCCAAGCGCCCGATGAATCGCTCAAGCAGCGGCTTGAAAGCGACTGGCTGGGGGCTTATCAAGCTTGGCAGGCGGTGCGCTTTGTCCAGTTTGGGCCCATTGAGCAGAATAGCCGTGGCTGGCAACTTCAGTTCTGGCCAGACCGCAAAAACCTCGTAGGTAGCAAGGTAGAAGGATGGTTGAGAGCGGACACCACGCCAACGGCCGAAGATATTGCTAGCGATAGCGTCGCGATTCAGGGATTTCCGGCTATTGAGTACTTGCTATATGACGATGCTATGAGTGACCGGCCACTTGGTGAACCGGCTATGTGCGGCTTGTTGCAGGCTATCTCTACTCATCTCGTAGACACGAGTAGCGCACTGGAGCGCGACTGGCAGGCCTTTGATATGCACTATCGTGATACCCCGCGTTACACCGAAACCACACTGGCTAACGCCATTCAAGCAATCGAAACCCTAGAGCAGAAACGTCTTGGTGAGCCAATGGGTCTACAAGGGGCGCCTGCTAATCGTTATTTAGCGGAAGCTTGGCGTAGCAGTAACTCCATTCGTTTGGTGGAAAGTACGCTTGAAGGGCTGCGCACAGGGTTTCTTCCAGGACTCTCGACGTTGCTGCGCGAAGCCGATGCAGTGCCACTCGCCGAGACATTTCGTGATCAATTGGACAAGACGTTAGCCAAGGCGAGTGATCTGCCTTCGGGGCTGACAACGTCACTGGACGATCAAGCCTTTCGTGACCTGCAGTCGCTTTACCTCAATATTGGTCAGTTGAACTATCTGCTAGGAACCGAAATTGCGGCCGAGCTTGGCCTTGTGCGTGGCTTCAACTCTAGCGATGGAGATTGAGCGATGCAGCGACGGCAGGTGCTGAAAGCTGGGCTAGGAAGTGTCTTAATGGCATTAACACCACTGAGCTGGGCGGTTCCGGGGCGCGAAAATGCTGACTGGCTGTTTAGCGCGGTTGATGATCTTGATGGGAAGCACTACATCGCTGGAGTGGCACTGGATGGTAAAAGCCGCTTTATGATTGAAGTGCCCGAGCGCTGTCACGGGGGCTGTCTACGTCCTAGCTCCCACCAGGCAGTACTTTTTGCCCGCCGCCCCGGCACTCGAATGCATGTGATCGATGGGGACAGCCGCCAATTAGCCCACACCATTGCGGCCGGGGAGGGCTACCATTTCTATGGACATGGGGTTTTCGACCTGAACGGGCGCTATCTGTATGTCACCGCCAATCGTCTGGAAGATAGCGCCGGGCTAGTGCGCGTTTACGATGCTGCCAACGACTACGCTCATGTGCGCGATATGTCGCTGGATGGTATCGGGCCCCATGAACTTCGGCTGATGCCAGATGGTGATACTTTGGTGATTGGTTTGGGCGGAATCCAGACTCACCCTGACTACGGTCGGGTTAAGCTCAATCTGGACACCATGGCCCCGGCGCTGATGCTTATGAATCGCCACAGTGGCGAAGTAGTCGCCCGCCATGCCCCTTCGCACCACCAGCTTAGCTGCCGCCATCTAGACGTGGCTGCGGACGGCACGGTGATCGCCGGATACCAATTTGAAGGCCCTGAGTGGGAATCCTATCCGCTGATTTGTCGTCTGGATGCTGGCGGAGACTTCTCTGAGCTGGCGCTGCCCGATGAGGTCACCACCAGCCTCCGGCACTATACCGCTAGCGTCGCGTTTAGCCGTGTTTCAGCAACTGTTCTGGTGACCGCTCCTCGCGGTAATCGGGTGCTGCTGCTAGATGCTGAACAGGGCCGCTTGAACGCTAACCTGGAGCTACCCGACGCTGCCGGTGCCCGCTGTGATGGGAGCGGCGGCTTTCTGGTCTCCTCCGGCCAGGGCGGACTCTACCGTGTAACGCCTGACACGGCAGTGCCCGAGTTGCTCGCCAGCCAGGAATTCCGCTGGGATAATCATTTGACCTGACAGATACCTAACGTTGGCCTAAATAGCGAAAAGCATTTATCCCTAGAGTCGAAAGCGCGAAAAAGCCAGCGGCCAAGGTAACCTCATTGGGCTACAGCAATATTATGCTCCCCATTGGGGTGTTTCATCACCTGCATGGGTAGGCCATAAATCGCTTCTAAGGTGCCGCAACTCATCAAATCATCCGGGCTGCCATGGGCCAGCAAGCGACCGCTATGCAGTGCCATTAGTTCATCACAGTAGCGTGATGCCATATTGATATCGTGCAATACAATAATGACGCCAAGGTTCAGCTCATCGCATAGCTTGCGAACCAGCGCTAGCACTTCAATTTGGTGAGCAATATCCAGTGCTGCTAGTGGCTCATCGAGCAGCAAGAAACGACTTCCCTGGGCGAGTAGCATAGCCAACCATACTCGCTGACGCTCGCCGCCGGAGAGTGTATCGACTAAGCGGTCGGCAAAGGCCTCTGTGTGGGTAAGGGCGATGGCGCGATCAATGGCGTCTTTGTCTTTCTGGTTATGGCGACCGAGCAGGCCGTGCCAAGGGTAGCGACCAAAAGCCACCAGCTCGCGCCCAGTCAGGCTTTCAGCACTGGGTAAATGCTGGGGCAGATAAGCTACCTGACGAGCGAACTCGCGATTTCCCCAGTCACGCAGTGGACGCTGGTCAAAGTGAATCTCGCCTTGGCTGGTGGGTTGCTGCTGGGCCATCAGCTTAATCAGCGTCGACTTTCCCGAGCCATTGTGGCCAATCAAGCCGTAAACCTTGCTCTCATGAAAGCTGTGGTCAATGGGATTTAGAATCTGCTTACCATTGATTTCAAAGGTAGCGCCTTTGACCTCGAACATGAATGACTCCTGGCGATAGGGTTAATAATAATGGTTCTATTCTAGTGCTAATGGTTCTCATTTTTAACAAAAAAATTAAAAGATTTCTGTTGTTGGGCTTAGATAAGCCCTACGAGGGCTTGAGTATTGGCGGCTAACGCAGTGCTACGGGGCAAGCGTTGAGTTGTGAGTTAACGGGGGGAGGCCTGCAAGATAATCTTTACATGTTAATGAGAATCATGTGTAATTGTTATGTTATCTTGTATCTTTTGAGTTGAAGGAGTTGAGTATGAAAAAGGGCATACATCCCGCTTATGGCTACGTAGTGTTCCGCGATACCAGCTGCGGTGCCACGTTTCGGATCCGTTCTACCTGTACCTCAACGCAGACAATTGTCTGGGATGATGGCAATACCTACCCATTGATTGACCTGGATGTCTCCAGCGCTTCTCACCCTTTCTATACCGGCGAGCAGCGCAGAGTTTCTGCTGAAGGTCGGGTGGCGCGTTTTCAGCAGCGCTTCGGTTTGGTTTCGCGCCGCTCTTCTGGCGCTAAGTAGAGGATATATAGAGTGCAAGTACTTAGCTCGCTCAAGTCCGCCAAAAACCGCCATCCTGATTGCCAAGTGGTCAAACGTCGCGGACGGCTGTATGTCATTTGTAAAACGAATCCGCGCTTCAAAGCGCGCCAGGGAGGAAAGCACAAAAAATAAGCAGGGAATCTCCTGGGGCCAGCGGCTTATTTTTTATCAACGCACAATACAGCGTTTGAACTCAGGGGGGGAGTAATATCAGTCAGTTAAAGCTGACTAGCATTATCCCCTAGTTCCATATAGCAAAGTGGCCACAGCACCGTCATTCCTGAGCCACCGCACCGTCATTCCTGAGTCACCGCACCGTCATTCCCGAGTGGGGTTATCGGGAATCCACCTTGACCTTGGCCTGCAGCAGCCCGAAGCCTCAGGTCAACATGGATTCCCGCTAAGGGCCTGCGGGAATGACGAAGTGGTAGGGCCTGCGGGAATGACAAAGTGGTAGGGCCTGCGGGAGTGACGAGGGCGGCTCGGAGGGCTGGGGTGGAGTCATCGTCAGGCACTAATTAAACAAAAAAAACAGCCCATCAGATAATGCCGGTCGGCTTAACTGACTTACATTAGGGGTGGAGCGGATATTTTGTTAGCAAGAGCTTAAACATGTTAGCAGTTGGCTATGCTGCTCGGGGTGCGCAGCAATTAGGCTGTTCCATTGAACAGGATTTGCCTCACCAGAGATATCCGTGACGGTGTATCCAGCTTCCCGAGCTATCACAATACCGGCAGCGATATCCCAGAAGTCGAGCGCGGCGCCTTGCGACCAAAAAGCATCAAACCGACCTAGGCTGAGATAAGCGATCTCAAGTGCCGCTGAACCAGGGCTGCGGATACCCGCCACTTGAGGCATTAATGTCGCGAGTTGATTTAGCGCTGTCGTGCAGTCGCCTTTAGCGTGATAGGGCAGGCAAGTGCTCACCAGCATCTCGGTTAGCGGGCGAGGGGCTGGTGTTGTTAACGGGCGGTCATTGAGAAAGGCGCCCGCACCTTGGCCTGCCCAAAGCATCTCATCTAGGAGTGGTTGATAGACAACACCGATAATTAGCGCATCACCTTTGGTGACCGCAATAGACACCGAGAAATGAGGCACGCCATGCAGAAAATTACTGGTGCCATCAAGAGGGTCGATGATCACGGTGTAGTCGCTATCGGTGGGCGTCAGGCCGCTCTCTTCACCGAGGAAAGCAATATCGGGAAAAGCGCTGCTGATGCAGTCGATAATGATACTCTCGGCGGCCGTATCGTAGTAGCTCACAAAGTCTGACGCCCCCTTTTGCTCGAAGGCAATCCGCCCCTTTTGCGAATACCCCTCGCGCAACAGCACGCCCGCCTCATAGGCTGCTTGTTTAACTGTTTCCAGTAAGCTGTTTTCGCTCTCAAGCATGTCGTTTCTCCTGGGGGCTTATATGGCTGTTATCAAATCAGTTGATAAAGGTAACGAACCATCCATGACGTGGCGATGACAGTAGACGTTTTTGGTTTGGTGGTTTGCTCATGGTGTAGGAGTGTCGCCACTATCAAACCGGAGTAGCCACGAGAGCTGGCGTGTTTATGGGATCACTGTTTAACGCCGTGCTGTTTGCCGTTCCTTTAACCATTGGCCTTGCCCAGTCGCCAGTAACCCATGCTGGTGACGTACTGTTTGGGGAGGCCACACTCGTTAACCAAGTAGCGGCGCAGCTTCATAGCGACCTTGGTTTCAGCGGCAATCCAGGCATAGAAGGGCGCGCTGTCATCCAGGGTGGCGGATTCCCAGAGGGGGCCATCCTCATTGTCGCTTTCGTCGTTGCTAGTGTCGCTGATAGTGGGGTTAGCAGGCGTGCCGCCTAGCGCTTGAATTTCTTTATGTAAATCAATATCACGCAGCGCCCTCATCAGCAGTTCACCGTGCTGGCAGCCGGGGTCAGCATCACGGGCCAGCCAGTGCAGCTTAGCGGCTTGGGGCAGCGGCTGAACGTCGTCACTGCGGGGCACTTCGAGCAGCGCTTCAACCTTGGGTTTGAGCGGCAGGTCATCAAGGGTTTCCAGAATGCCAGCCGCGGCGGGGAGGGCGGTTTCATCGGCGATGATTAGAATACGGCGCACGCTTTGGGGGGGCTTCCACTCGTAGCCCTGCTTGGGGCCTTCCGCGTTAGCGTCAGGGGCTGTCATGGCTAGCCGGCCACCTGGACGGGCGTGCATTGCCCAGCGTGAGGCGGGGCCATTGTCGCCGTGGAGCACAAACTCTACATCCACCTCAGCCTGTTCTGGGCGCAGGGCACGGATGGTGTAGGTGCGTGCAGAGGGGCGCTGGGCATCTGGCAGTGCGCGGTAGGCGGTGTACCAGTCGTGCTCTTCCAGCTTGGCGATCTCAAACAGCGGGTCGAGGCTACCACCGCCTTCGGGGAAGAATAGCTTGACGCGCTGATCTGGGGCGTAGGTTGCCATGTGGCCAACATCTGGGCCAGTAAAGGTGAACTTAACTAATGAAGCGCTGACTTGGGTTCGCCGAGCGAGAGTGATATCGAAAAGCTGATAGGCTTGTTTAGCCGCCATTGTGGCTGTCTCCATTAATAAATCGCGTTAATTGTAGTGCTAATTATTATCATTTAGAATCGTTGCGGATAATTCAACCACTAACTCCAGAAAAGAGTAAGGCTAAGAAAATGACTCTGCTGCCTATCAGGCCCTGTGTGGCGATCTGCCCGGCTATGACAAGAGGTTGTTCGCTATGCTAAGCGCTGCGCAAGTTACCCAGCGAATGGGGGGGATGTCGCCTGCAAAAGCTTGCCTGCTGCTTAGCTTGCCGATGGTGGTGCTGTTTTGGCTAGGTCTGCAGGGGCAGGGCGGTTTTATACTGGGGTTGCAGGCGTTAGTGGCGCCCTCCTTTGAGAATGTTGACGAGTTGTTGCTTCACTATGCGTGGTGGCCGCGTCTCTCGATCGCGCTGCTAGCTGGGGGCGGCTTGGGGCTAGCGGGTGTGCTGATGCAGCAAGTGCTGCGTAATCCGCTGGCCTCGCCCACCACCCTTGGGGTGGCGTCGGGCGCCAACCTGGCGTTGATGACTGCTACCTTGCTGGCGCCGGGGCTGCTTGTCGCCGGGCGTGAATGGGTCGCCTTAGCGGGTGGAGCGCTGGCGGTTGGGTTAGTTTTCTTGCTTTCCTGGCGGCGCGGGCTGGCGCCGATCGTGGTGGTGCTGGCGGGCTTGGTGGTTAATCTGTACTTAGGGGCGCTCTCTACGGCGCTGCTGCTGTTTAACCACGAAGCGCTCTCAGGGCTGCTGATTTGGGGCGCGGGGTCGCTGGCACAAAACGGTTGGGATGGCGTGGCAGTTCTCTGGCCACGATTGGCAATTAGCTGCGTGGCAGCCTGGTTTTTACTACGCCCTTTGGCGGTGCTAGAACTGGACGATGCCAGCGCCAAGAGCCTAGGCGTCTCGCTGACCTATCTGCGCTTTGCAGGGATGGGACTGGCGGTATTTATTACCGGTAGCATTGTCAGCGTGGTGGGTATCATCGGTTTTATCGGCTTGGCAGCGCCTAATATTGTGCGCATGGCCGGTGCGCGCCGCTTAGGGCCACGGCTGCTTTGGTCGACGCTGCTAGGGGCTGTGTTGTTGGCCACCACTGATCTGCTGCTGCAACATTTCGGTGGCATGGTGGCGGCCTTTATACCCACTGGGGCGATTACCGGTGCCCTGGGGGCGCCGCTGTTAATGTGGCTGATTCCACGTTTGAAACTGCGGGGTGATCAACCACCAAAAGGGGCAGGCGTTTTTGCTCATCGCCATCCAGCGCCTTCCCGTTTGGCGATGGGGTTACTCCTCGCGCTACTAGGTGCCACATTGCTTGGCTTGCTGGTGGGGCAGGGTGTCGATGGCTGGTACTTGCTGTCGCCGGATAACTGGAACGTGATGCAGTGGCGCATGCCGCGGGTAATGGCGGCAGCGGCAAGTGGGCTAATGCTGGCAATTGCCGGAACGATTCTGCAGCGTCTTTCCGCCAATCCCATGGCCAGCCCTGAAGTCTTGGGTATTAGTGGTGGCTGCGCCATTGCATTGATTCTGGGGATTTTCCTATTACCCGCGCCCACCAATATGATGCTGATTGGCGTGGGTACCCTGGGGGCTTTTGCGACGCTGCTGGTGCTGATGGGCATCAACCGCAAAAGCGGCTATCTCCCCGAGCGCTTGCTGCTTACCGGGGTAGCTGTCAGCGCCCTGTTTGATGCGGTGCGTAGCGTGATGCTGGCGGGCGGTGACCCACGTGGCCAGCAGGTGATCGCCTGGCTGGCGGGCTCGACCTATTACGTGGATATCACCAACGCCGTGGTGGTTGGCGGTATTGCTGCGGTATTGGCGTTGGTCACGCTGCCGTTTACTCGTTGGCTAGATATTTTGCCATTAGGCGCACCGACGGCTAAGGCGCTTGGGGTAACCCTCAACCGCGCCCGTTTGGCGTTGCTATTACTAGTGGCGTTGCTAACCGCCTGCGCCACCTTGGTGGTGGGGCCGCTGTCGTTTATTGGTTTGCTGGCGCCACATATGGCGCGCTTGGTCGGCTTCTCTCGGGCAGGACAACATCTGCTGGGTGCTGCGTTGATCGGCATGCTATTAATGGTGCTGGCGGATTGGGTGGGGCGTCAGATTATTTTCCCTTATGAGATGCCTGCGGGCTTGGTCGCCTCTTTGATTGGCGGTGCCTACTTTATGTGGGGGCTGCGGCGGCTATGAGCGAAGCGGCGAGCGTGCTAGCGGCAGCGACGAATCCAGCAGACGCCTTGTTGGCGCTCTATCGCCAGCCGCCGCTGGATAACTTAAAGGCACCTGCGTTTGGTCAGCCTGATGAGACGACATTGGCGGCTACTGAACTACTGGATCATGACGTGCTCTTCGCTCAGCTATCGCGTTACTGCCGATACCACGGTGACGATGCTGATTTTCTGGCCGCCGCTTCGATATGGTCGAAATTTCATTTCAGCAGTGTCGCGATTCCGACATTGGTGGCCAATCTACTGCTGGGCTATGAACTGCCAGTCGGCGGGGGTGAGCTGCGGCTGGCGTTAGCTGATCACGGTCAGACGACGCGCATTTGGCTGCCGCATGGTGGTGTGCCGTTGACCTCAAAAGCGCTCCAGGCACGCTTTAGCAGCCTATTCGATGACCACTGTGCGCCGCTTATCGACGCGTTGGCCGAGGTCTCCGGGCTTTCTGCCAAAGTGTTCTGGAGCAATCTTGGTCACTATGTGGAGTTTGTGGGCAAGACCTGCTCGCGGCATCCAGACTTCACTGGCGCGGGTGAGCCGCTGCTGAATTATCTCGATACCAAGACCTTGCCTGACGGGCGGCGCAACCCGCTCTATCAACCGGTGCGTTATCTGGAACTGGGTGGTGAAACCCCGACTCGAGTACGGCGTCTATGCTGCATTAAATATCGGCTGCCCGGCGAGCCACTGTGCGGCGCTTGCCCGTTGAAACCCGAGAATAAGCCAGCCAAACGCCAACGCTAGCTTTTAAATATCGGCTAACTTTTGAAGTGTCAGGAGGCCCTGCACATGGAGCTGTTCAAGATTATATGGCGCGATTATCGCTGGCCATTTGTGGCCGTGGTGCTACTTAGTTTGGCCAGTGCGGGGTTGGGCATCGGTGTTATTGCGTTTATCAATGAACGAATGTTGGGTACCTTCGCTGACCCTTGGCGCATCCTGCCAGAATTCCTGGGCTTAGTGGCGTTGTTGCTGGCGATTACTCTAGCCTCGCAATTAGCCTTGACCACCTTGGGACACCACTTTGTCTATCGGCTGCGGGGGCAGTTGATCAAACGTATCTTGGATACCGATATCGAGCGTATTGAGCAGATTGGCAGCGCACGTTTATTGGCCAGCTTATCCAGCGATGTGCGCTATATCACCGTGGCCTTTGTGCGCTTGCCAGAACTGGTGCAGGGTGGTGTTTTGACGGTGGGTGCCACTGCTTATTTGGTTTGGCTTTCACCAACGATGCTAATGGTGACGGCGCTGTGGGTGATTTTTACTATCCTGATCGGCATGCGCTTGGTGGCGAAAGTGTATCGGCATATGGCCAAGCTGAGGGATTCAGAAGACCGCCTCTACGCGGACTATCAGTCGGTCATTGAAGGGCGCAAAGAGCTGGCGCTTAACCGCGACCGGGCCGAGTGGTTGTACCGTGACGTTTACACACCTGACGCGGAAGCGTATCGGCACCATATCATTCGTGGTGATACCTACCATCTTAGCGCGGTCAACTGGTTTAATATCATGATGTTGGGGGCCATTGGCGTGGTGTTTTTCCTGGCCAACGGCCTGGGTTGGGCATCAGCGCAAGTGGCCACCACCTTCTCACTTACGCTTTTATTTCTTCGTGCGCCGCTAATTCAAGCCATTGGTGCCTTTCCACCGCTGATCAACGCCCGAGTAGCCTTCGAGAAAATTAGCGCGCTGGATCTAGCGGAACACCGCGATTCCTTCGATAGCGGCACGCAGCGCCACGACTGGCAAGAGGTAATGCTGGAACAGATCACCTACCGTTATCCCGCCGAAGAAGCGCGGTCGGGCTTCGCCATCGGCCCTATTGACCTGACCTTAAAGCGTGGCGAGGTGGTGTTTCTGATCGGCGGCAATGGCAGTGGCAAATCCACCTTGGCGAGGCTGTTGACTGGGCTTTATCAACCGCAAAGCGGCTGTGTTCGAGTCGATGGCAGGCCGCTGCAGGAGGAAGATTGGAAGACCTATCGCCAGCACTTCTCCGCCATCTATACCGATTTGCATCTATTTGACCGCTTGATGGGGCCTGCTGGGGAATCACCCGACGCGATGCTGATAGAAGAGTGGCTAAAAGCCCTGGGCATGCATAGCAAACTCGACTTTGACGGTGACCGGGTCACCAACGCCAACCTCTCCCAGGGCCAGCGTAAGCGCTTAGCAATGCTGCTGGCCGTGGCCGAGCAGCGCGACCTATTGCTGCTGGACGAGTGGGCCGCCGACCAGGACCCACAGTTCCGACGAGTATTTTACCGCGAACTACTGCCCCAACTAAGGGCACTCGGCAAAACGCTGGTGGTGATCAGCCACGATGATCATTACTTCGACCAGGCCGATCGGCTGCTGGAAATGCGCCAGGGACAGTTGGTCGAACTCACCGGTGAGCAACGCGAAGCGGCCAGCCGCGATGCGGTGGCGAGGGTGAATGAGCAGCCATTGATGTGAGTCGCTCGGCTAAGCCGCGCCCTGATTATGGCGAAGCTGAAAGAGGTCATAATTGGCCTGCATGGATAGCCAGAATTCGGCGTTTCCGGCGTCCAACTTTTCCAGAGCCAATGCCACTTTAGGTGTGACGGAGGCGCTGCCGTTAATTACCCGGTTCAAGGTGTTGCGGTGGCAGCCGAGCTTCGGCCTTTGCTCGATCAGAGTGTCAGGCGCTGGATTACGGCCGACAAGCGAGCCTGTTCACCCTGTCGCGCCTGGCGGTGCCCGTGCTCGCCGGTATTGTGCTCGACTGGCTTGGCTACCCAGCTATGTTTGCGGCGCTGGCGCTAGGCATGGCGGCGGTGACAGTGATGGCGCTGTTAGGGGGTAGTATTTTGCAGAGTGTGATATCTCAAAGTGGAGAGGTTCGTTGAGCACTGTGCATTGACACTGCCTGTGAATTGAAAAAGAATAAGAATCATTTTCGAATAAGTGAGGCACTTTTTATATGGCGGCGGCACCCCAAACAGCCGAGCCTGTGGCTTACCATACCGGCTGTCGAAACTCCCTCGGTCAGTTATATCACCACCATCAGCCTTGGTTGCAGCAGTTGCTCAGCCAGCGGTTGGGATGTAGTGAGTCGGCGGCGGATCTGGCGCAGGATGCGTTTGTGCGGCTGCTGAAAACGCCTCGCCATTTGGATAGTTTCGAAGGCGCCAGAGCCTACCTCAGTCGCATGGCCAAAGGGCTATGCGTGGATCATTGGCGTCGGCAGGATATTGAGCGTGCCTGGCAGCAAGCCCTAGCGGCCAGCGCCGAGACGAATTTGCCCTCTGCCGAACACCAGCAAATCGTCATCGAAACACTGTGCGAAATCGATCGCATGCTGGCGCGGCTACCCGAGAAAGTCGCTAGCGTCTTTTTGGCCTCGCAGCTACACGGTAAACCCTATCGGCAGATTGCTGAGGAGCTGGGCGTTTCCGAGCGCATGGTCAAAAAATATATGGCTCAGGCCATGCTGCAGTGCGCGTTGATCGAAGCGGGCTTCGAGGCGAGCCTCTAAATGGCTGCTGCGGTTAGCGCCGATGAAGCCGCCAAACGCCGTGCATTGGCAGAGGCCGCCGAATGGTTTGCCGAGTGGCAAGCAGGTGAGATGCCGGCAACAGAGCGCCAACGCTGGCAGGCATGGCGAGATGCCAACGACACTCATCGTTGGGCTTGGCAGCAAGTGGAAGGTGTCAGCCGCCGCTTCGCTGACAGCTTGGAAAAGGATGAGCGGCAAGCCGCGAATAGCGTGATTAATTTGGCGCGCCAACGGCGGCGAGGGCGTCGCCACCTGCTGGGAGGGCTAGCAAGCATTGCGCTGGTCTCTGCACTCTCCGCCGCGCTCTGGCAAAGCACGCCGTTGCCACGGCTAGTACAGCAGTGGGGCGCTGATTATCACACCGCCACCGGTGAAATCACTCATATCGTGCTGGAAGATGGCACCCAGGTCTGGCTGAGCAGCGCCTCGGCACTCAATGTCGATTATGATCAGGAACAGCGCCGCTTGGCGCTGGTGACAGGTGAAGTGCTGATAGCGACTGGCAAAGACACCCAGCGACCGTTTTACCTGGATACCCGCAGTGCACGACTCACGCCCTTGGGCACGCGTTTTAGCGTGGGTGAACAGCCTTCAGGTGAGTTGCTGGCGGTGTTTGATGGCGCTGTGGCTATCCAGACTCAGGGCGATGCTCTGCATGCGAGCCAGCGGCAGGTAGTCAATGCCGGGCAGCAAGCGCACTACACTGAAGGCCGTATCGGGGAACTCACCCCCGCCGACGGCAGCCGGGAAGCCTGGGCCAACGGCGTTCTGTTAGCCGAGAACATGTCGCTAAAGAACTTTGCCGCGGCGCTTAGCCGTCATCACCACGGCCGCCTAGAGGTCGACCCAGAGGTGGCGAACCTCACCCTACTTGGCGCTTTCCCGCTCGATGATCTAGAGCGCACCCTGAACATGGTCGAGACCACACTACCGGTGAAGGTGCGCCAAATCATGCCCTGGTGGATCAAAATAGAGGCAGACGAAACAAGCTCCAGCGAGGAATAAAAAGAGAAAAAAATTGGTTTTGCTGGTTCCCCTTTTTCGCACTGGTTCGATTCCCCTTTATAAGCACTTAAAACGTATCTGCAAGGGGAACCAACATGCTCCAACAGCTTCGACCACTTACTGCCAAGCCCCAACCGACGCTTAACCGCCGCGCCTTGACGCTGGCGGTTCATTTTGCCACCGCTGGGCTATTAGCAGCCCCGCTGCTATCGCAGCCCGCCATCGCTCAAGTCACTCAGCAGCAAGCACGCCACTATGATATTGCCAGCGGTCCGGTTAGCACGGCAATTAACCGCTTCGCTGCCCAGGCGGGGGTATTTATTAGCGGCGCTGGCGAGCTGGGAGAAGGGCGCCAAAGTCCTGGCCTGCAAGGTCAGTACAGCGTTAATGAAGGCCTGGGGCGGTTGTTGGATGGAACGGGTTTAACGGCAGCCCTGCAGAGGGATGGTAGTTACCGGTTGGAAGCGGGAGCCACTAATGAGACGTTACCGGTGCTTCAGGTCGAAGCCAATTGGTTGAGCGCGTCTCCTGTTGGGCCAGATTATGGCTACCGAGCAGAGCGTAGCCTGACGGCTACCAAAGCGGATATCGCCCTTGAGGATACGCCGCGCACGGTGTCGGTCATCACACGTGAGCGTATTGAAGATCAGAACCCGCGCACGCTAAGCAATATTCTTAGCTATGTGCCCGGTATTTCGTCGAGTGATTTTCCTGTGGGTGACGGCTTGGCAGGGGACATTTTCTTCATTCGTGGCATGAACCAGCGCGACTATGGCTACGGTACCTACCGAGATGGCCTGCGGGTTCAGCCTAATGCTTATTCGACTTCCGCCGAGCCCTACGGATTGGAACGCGTCGAGGTATTTAAAGGACCTACGTCGGCGCTTTACGGTGAAAACGTACCGGGTGGGTTGGTCAATCTAGTCAGCAAGCGACCTACTGCTGATCATGAGGGAGAAGTAAACCTCAGTTATGGTAGTCATAGCCGTCGCCAAATCTCGACCGATATTTCAGGCCCGTTGAATACTGACGGGTCGGTAAAGGGGCGTGTTGTATTTCTGCACCGTGAGTCGGATACCCAAATCGATAGCGTAAATGATGATCGTACCTACATAGCCCCTTCGTTGACGTTTGAGTTGAGTGATCAAGACCGTCTGACGGTGTTGGGTATGTACCAGAAAGATGATAGCGAGTTGCAATTAGGCCTTCCTGCGGCAGGTACGCTACTCGATCATCCTTCAGGTACGCTAAGCAGCAGCACCAATCTAGGTCACCCTGAATGGGACACCTTTGAGCGTGAAGTCTGGTCGCTCGGTTACGAGTATGAGCACGCTTTCAATGATAGCTGGCGTTTCCAACAAAACGCGCGCTATTTGCGCTCCCAGGTGAACCGTCAGGAGGTGTGGTGGAGCTACCCAGGCGATGGATATGACAATGTAGTTGGTGCTTACGGGCGTGACCGCGATAACGATAGCAAAACGCTGGCAGTTGATAACCGAATAGTGGGCAAATTTGGTAACGATGTTGTTGAGCACACTTGGCTCGCCGGATTTGGATATGACCGAACCTCTTTTTCGCAGACGCAGGACGTGGGGTTTAGCACGCCTCAGTCGATCAACATCTTTAACCCCCAGTGGAGTTCGCCGCCACAAACGCTACAGCGTTCTGAGGATGGCGAGGACGTGCAGTCGTTAACCGGTATTTACTCCCAATTGCATAGCCAAATGGGTGGCTTTATTGCCCAAGTGGGTGGGCGCTTTGACTCGGCTAAGACGGAGTATAGTAACTACCTTACACCCGGTGGTGGCTTCACGGTGACTGATGAGGAGTTTAGCTGGCAAGCGGGCTTGATGTATCAGTTCGACTCCGGTTTATCGCCCTATATGAATTATGCCACGACCTTTGTGCCAGCGCGCCAAGTCTCCGTCACCACTAATGAACCGCTAGATCCTATTACCGGACGCCAGTATGAGCTAGGCCTGCGCTACGACATTCCTGACACGGATACCGCGATTACGCTTTCGACCTACGATATCGTGATGAAAAATGACATTAACTATGACAGCGCTATCGGTGGTTACCGCAATGTGGGGCGTACCGATTCCAATGGCGTCGAGTTAGAGTTGGTTAGCGATATTAACGATGCGCTTAGCGTAGCCGTCGCTTACACCTACACCGATGCACGTATTGTTGAGGATGTGGCGTTTCCCCGTTATGAAGATAATCAGGTAGCCGGGGTACCCCGCCATAAAGCATCGCTGTGGGCGAATTACGAGTTCTTGGAAGGTGCTATGCAAGGCGCTGAAGTGGGGCTAGGCGTGCGCTATTTAGGGAGTTCTAATGCCTATCCTGCCGCTAATCTTGCTTACGGCGATGTCTTAAGTACCAAAGCGGTGACCCTCGCTGATATTTCCCTTGGCTACGACTTTAACGACAACTGGCGGGTAGGTCTCAATGTGGAGAATCTATTCGATAAGCAGTATGTGGGAGAGTGCAACAACGCCGCACGCTGCTACTGGGGCACTGACCGTACTGTGCAGGGCACCTTGTCCTTCAGTTATTAACGCAAGTTTTATTGAGCTACACCAAGGTAACTAGGCATGTCGCACCTTATTAAAAAGACTACGAGCGGGTTTTTGTCCGCCATGCTGATGATGGCTTCCTCGCAGTTGTTGGGGCAGGGTGAGGTACCTTCTAACACGGCAGTAGTTACACTGGACTATGCGATTGCTGAAACATTGCAAGCCCTGGGAGAACCGCCCCAAGCCGTGGGCGGCCTCTCAGGTTATCGCATATGGTGGGGCGATCCCCAAGTGCTTTCTACTGCTATGGAGTTGGGTAGCCGCCACTTACCTAACCTCGAGTTGATACAAGACATTGCGCCTTCGCATATTCTTATCTCACCGCCTGCTCATGCCAACTTAATCCCCCAACTCAGCCGTTTGGCAACGTTAAAAAAGTGGGTGGTTTATGAGACACCTCCTGCACTACAACAACGGCTAAATAACTTAACGACGCAGTTAGCCGAGTTAACGGGTGATCAAGCACACGCTAACGACTACCTAAGAGGCGTTGAAGCGCAATTTGAGGCGTTGGCAGAACAGCGCAAACATAGTGAGCGAAGCGCTCAATCTGTAGTGTTAGTGAGCCTGATGGATGAGCGCCACGCCAGGGTATATGGCCCAGGCAGCCTGGAAGGGTTAGTGCTGGAGCAACTGGGAATCAACAATGCCTGGGAGGGTGACGTCAATCGGTGGGGATTTGCCACCGTCACCGCCGAGCAGCTATTTGGCCTTGAAGACTATGTGATCATGCTGGAAAGCCCTTACTCCGTTGAAGGAACGCAACAAACCTTGCTGGCGCAGGGCATTTGGCAGCATTGGCCCGCTTTAACTAGCCAAGACACAACTACGTTAGCCGTCGATTATTGGCACTGGGGAGGCTGGCCATCTGCCCTGCGCTTTGCTGAGGCGCTTGTTGATATACTAGACGCTAACGAGGCTAATTAGCTTGTGTGGGCACTTCATTTCAGTCCATCGGATATATGGTCGCCCAATAATGACCTGATTATAAGAAAAACTAATGCCCCATTAGCAGGATGATTTTTAGTTATCTAAGTTGCCCGCTATCTTAGTGCCACGGTTCTTTAAAGCGACGCTAATTCTGGTACTGGGGACAGCGCAATGTGGGAAAGTTACTTAACGGGCTTGGTCGTATCTGGCGGTATCATCATGGCTATCGGGGCGCAAAATGCCTATGTGCTGGGGTTAGCAGTGCGCCGTGAACATCACTGGTGGTCGGCGGGGCTGTGTATGAGCGCGGATATTATCTTGCTAACTGCTGGTATGTTTGGTGCTAGCGCGTTTTTACTGACAATGCCGAACGCGATGGAAGCCATGCGCTGGGTAGGCGTAGCGTTTTTAAGCTGGTTGGCAGCACAGGCATTACTGCGGGCTGTTAGCGGACGCGAGGGGCTGCAGGCCGGTAGCGTAAAAGCGCGTAGCTTGCGCGGAGTACTGTTGGCGACCTTGGCCGTGACGGTATTGAATCCCCAAGTGTATCTGGACACGCTATTGTTAATTCCTGCTATTGGTGCTCAGCAGGAGAGCGCGGGTGTGTTTGTCGCAGGCGCATCGACTGCCTCTGTTCTTTGGTTCAGCCTGTTGGCGTGGGGCGGGGCCGCGCTTTCGCCTTGGCTTTCCCGCCCGGTAGCATGGCGTACCATTGATGGGCTAATTGGTCTGATGATGGCGGTTATTGCAATACACTTAGCGCTGGGCTCTACGCTACTTTAACAGACCTCAAGCTGACTAGAGGCGGCTGAAGTAGCTCTGCATAACGGCGATGACTTTGTCTATATCGGCATCATTAATATCACGGTGAACAACAAACCGCGTGGCATAAAGTAGTTCAATCAAAATGCCATGCTCTTTCAGCCAAGCAGAGAGCGGCTGTACATGTTCGTCGGGAAAGTGCGCGAACACCATATTAGTTGCTTGAGCAGCAATCTCGACGCCGGGCAGTTTCGCTAAGCCTTCCGCCAAGCGGGCTGCACGGCGATGGTCGTCGGCTAAGTCAGCGATATGGTGCTCTAAAGCATACTGACAGGCGGCGGCAATAATGCCTGATTGGCGCATGCCGCCGCCGACCATTTTACGCCAGCGCCGTGCGCGGTCGATCAAGGCTTGCGAGCCCACTAAGGCAGAGCCGATGGGAGCGCCCAGACCTTTCGAAAAGCACAGCGACACGCTATCAAACGGCAAGCAGAGCTGTTTAAGCGAGGTGTCAGTGGCGACTGCTGCATTAAATAGCCGTGCGCCGTCCAGGTGCGTTGCCAAACCGCGCTCACGGGCCAATTCAGTTGCTTTCAGCACATATTCGGCGGGCAGCACTTTGCCGCCGGTGGTGTTTTCTAGCGCTAGCAGCTTGGTACGCGCAAAGTGAAAATCGTCGGCTTTGATAGCTGCGCTTATTTTCTCTAATGGCAAGCTACCATCGGCGGCATTTTCAATAGGCTGCGGTTGAATGCTGCCTAACACCGCTGCGCCACCGCCTTCATAGCGATAAGTATGGGCTGATTGCCCCACGATGTACTCATCGCCGCGCTCGCAGTGAGCCATCAGCGCTACAAGGTTGCTTTGTGTGCCGCTTGGAAACAGTAGCGCTGCTTCCTTGCCTGCCTGCTCAGCCAGCTTTTCCTGAAACGTATTGACCGTTGGGTCATCACCCCACACGTCATCGCCCACTGGAGCGGCCATCATGGCATCTTTCATTGCGGGGGAGGGCCGAGTCACTGTGTCACTGCGTAGGTCAATCATGCGAAACTCCTGTGATGACAAAAAACTCTTTTCGAGCATACTGCATGTCTAATCAGCGCGAAAAGCGAAACCTCAATACGTAGAGAAAGGACAGAGTCATGCTCGCCACCGATCTAAAGCTCCGTGCCCTGGAACGCAACGATCTACGCTTTGTTCACGAGCTAAATAATAACCAGAGCATTATGTCGTACTGGTTTGAAGAGCCTTACGAATCATTTGATGAGCTGGAGGAGCTTTATAATAAGCACATTCATGACAACGCCGAGCGGCGCTTTGTCGCAGAGAACAGCGATGGACACGCCATCGGCTTAGTTGAGCTGATTGAAATTGACTATATTCACCGCAGCGGTGAGTTTCAGATCATCATCACGCCAGATCACCAGGGAAAAGGGTTTGCTCGGTCATTAATCCGTCAAGCATTGCACTACTCGTTCACCATTTTAAACCTACACAAAATATATCTGATTGTGGCGGTGGAGAACGTTAAAGCTATTCATCTCTACGAGGAGAGTGGCTTCATAGAGGAGGGGCATTTGGTTGAAGAGTTCTTTATCAACGGCAAATACCGTGATGTGAAGCGAATGTATATCTTGCAGGACACTTACTTAGCGCAGTTGGCTTGATCAACAAGCCTTGAATGGCTTTTGGCCCCAATACGACAACGCCTCAGGCTGAAAGAAGCTAACCAAGGGCTGAGGCGTTGTTGTTTACTGCTGACTCATATAAGCAGCGATGGCGTCAAAAGCTGCGCGTTGCTGTTGGGCACGATTAGCCCAAACCTGCATCACATCCACTTCTACTGTCTGATCTTGAGCAGCGAAAGATGACATGGCGAGTACTCCTAATTCATTCAGAGGTTAAGGGACGGTTCAGCCATCATGGGCTCTAGTGACCCCAATTTAGTTATATATGGTTTTCTTTGTGCGACGCAGCAAGTTAACTGCGGGCTAAAGTCTATGCGCATTTCAGCCCTTAAATCTAGTCCTAAAGATGTAGGAGAATTGCCACGGTGTGTAAGAAATGGCTTACAAAATCAGTAGCTGATCACCTACATCATTGAATGGAAAAGATTTTCATAATATAAAAAAGCCGACTGAAAAAGTCGGCTTGTGTGGTTATTTTTTAGTCTATAGGGGAGAGATGGCGCTAAAAAAGCTTCTTTTAGCCGAAGTAGGTCGCTAATGCTTCATTAGCAGCATGCTGCCAGTGGGCTTGGCGGTGCCAAAAAGCGAGTACCTCGTCATCTTGTGTCGATAATCCGAATGTAGACATCATAAGGTGGTCCTCCTGTTAGGACACACTTAGAGTATAGACTATCTTTGTTGCGGTGCAGCATTTTGGCCGCTGATAACCAAAATAATTGGTGCGAAGTCTTATCTACTTAGCGTGGTATGCTGATGACATACCTATAACTAATCAATAAAACAACGAGTTATATTATGGTGCCAACAACTGTCGATTCTGACACTCTGTGCCCTGAACCTATCTTCCAAGACCGTTGGGTAGCAACACCACGTGGTCGCGTGTTTACTCGTACTTGGAAAACGTCTCATTTGCGCTCGGATGTGCCCATTGTGCTGCTCCATGACTCGTTAGGCTGTGTGGATTTGTGGCGTAGCTTTCCAGCGGCGCTATGTGCGGCGACCCAGCGACGAGTGATTGCTTATGACCGTCTAGGGTTTGGGCGCTCCGACGCGTGCCTGACACCGCCACTGCTGAGCTTTATCGACGATGAACCCTCTACCAGCTTTGCAGCCCTTCAGAGTGCATTTCAGCTAACGGATTTTATTGCGCTGGGACATAGCGTTGGCGGTTGCATGGCGGTGCACTGTGCAGGGCAGTATGTAGAGCAGTGCCAAGGCTTGATTACCATTGCAGCGCAGGCGGTAAATGAACCGCGTACACAACAAGGTATTGAAGAGGCGCGGGCCGCCTTTCAAATGCCGGAGCAATTTGCCAAATTAGAAAAATATCACGGTAATAAGGCGCGTTGGGTACTGAACGGCTGGATAGACACGTGGTTACATCCAGCATTTGAACACTGGTCGCTTACACCCGCTCTTCAGCACGTTCACTGTCCCACGCTGGTGCTTCATGGTGAAAATGATGAGTATGGTTCGCACCGCCAACCTGAACGCATCGCTCGCCATACCCGAGGTCCTGCGCACACTGAAATACTGCCGGGCGTTGGGCATGTGCCCCACCGTGAAGTGGAGGCCGTGGTGGTTCACTATGTTAGCGAGTTTATTGAGCGGCTTACGCCATAAAACGACCGTGACACAAGGAATAGTGAGGAACGCTATGCGCTTGCGAATTTTATCTGACCTTCATTTGGAGTTTTTTGATGGGGGCCGCGAATTGCCAGAAGTTGAGGCCGATATCGTCATTTTGGCGGGCGATATTCATCAGAAAACGGCAGGGCTTGCTTGGGCCAGACAACAGTTTCCAGAAATGCCTATTTTATATGTGCCGGGCAACCATGAGTTTTACGATACCTGCATGCCGCTACTTCGTGAAGAGCTCGCCATCGAAGCCAAGCACTACAATATTGAGTTGCTGGATAATCGAGCGGTGACTATTGGGGGAGTGCGTTTTTATGGCACCACGTTATGGACTGATTTTGCGCTTTATGCCGATGATCCAACGCACAACCCAGCAGAGACCGACGCTAAAGCGCTGCGCTATATGCCCGATTTTAGCATCGTGACAACAGCTCCAGGTCAGGTCTTTACCCCTCAAGCTAGCCAAGCATTACACGTTGAAGCACTTGCTTGGCTTAGCAATGAGCTTGAGCAACCCTTTGATGGGCCACGCGTTGTGATTAGCCATCACGCACCGTTACACAGCTGCATTCCTGAACAGTATCTTGGCGATGCATTGTCCCCAGCCTTTGCCTCCCACCTACCTCAATTGATGGGCAAGATGGACCTATGGGTGCATGGCCATGTCCATGAACCCGTCGATACCTTATATAACGGCACGCGTGTCATCGCTAATCCAGGCGGTTATCCCGATGAGTTTACGCCAGAGCTGTTTGAGCCGAACTTGGTGGTGGAGGTTGATTGATAGGTCATTGAATTATCCTTCAATAAACCCTTTCGCTCTTGGATCCTGCATATAAGCAACGTTGAGTCGCCGCCAGGGCGTTGGTTGATGATCGGCAAAGAATAAATGTCCCGGCGACAGGGTAACTTTCCAGTCATCAGCCAGTTCACTCAATCGTTCAGGTGTTATCGCTGCCGGTGGCTTTGCCCACACAAACATCCCGCCGGTCGGCTCGGTATAAACATCCCAATTGGCACGTTTGAGCATCGCAAGCGCCAGAGACATGTGGTTGGAAAGCCTAGCACTTAACCGCTCCGTCAGCTTTCGGTAGCTACCATTTTGAAGCATGGTGGTAATGACTTGCTCTGCAAAGCGTGAAGAAGAAATGCTGGTTAGCATTTTGATATCGACAATGCGTTGCACCATTGAAGAAGGCGCCGCGATATAACCAACGCGCAGCGAAGAGGAGAGGCTTTTTGAAAAACTGCCCAAGTAAATAACCCGATTGAGGCCATCTAACGCAGCTAAGCGAGCACTTGGCGTATGTTGAAAGTCTGCGTATATATCATCTTCTATCAGTTTGAAATCGTACTGTTCGGCTAATTGTAATAAGCGATGCGCAATGGTGGGCGTTAGCGTTCCCCCTGTGGGGTTGTGAAAAACGCTGTTGGTATAAAAAAGCGTCGGCCGATGCTCTGCAAGTAATTCTTCCAAGCGTTCAAGGTCAGGGCCGTCGGCTAAGCGAGGCACGCCGATAACACGAATACGTTGCAGATGTAGTAGGCCAAATAGGTTGTAATAGCCTGGTGATTCGACGAAGACAACGTCTCCGGGTTCGAGAAGCAAGCGCACCAATAAATCTAGCGAATGACTGCTGCCGCTAGTGGTGACAATTTGCTGATGATTGGTCGTGATCGCTAAAAGCCGAAGCCGCTCTTGTATTAATTGGCGTAACGCCGAGGGACCTTGTGGGGTACTGTATTCAAAAATGTCCGCGCGATTCATGCGCGCAACTTGGCGGATCGCATAGGTTAAATCATCGCTCTCCCGCCAATGACTGGGTAACCAACCACATCCAAGGGGCAGGGCCGTCTCATCAGCACTAAAAAGCCCCCAAAGCCCGTTGGTCACTTCCTGCAGTGGGCTGGAAACTGTTTGGTGCTCGCTTGGTGGGCTATCGGCAACAAAAAAACCTGCCCCTGGTTTTGAGCGCACCAACCCTGCGGCGATTAAACGCTCGTAAGCTTCAATAGCCGCATTGCGGCTAACGTGATGTGTCGCAGCTAAATAGCGAATTGAGGGTAGGCGGCTGCCATTACCAGGTTTGTTTTGTTTAATCCAAGTGCTGATCGCCTCTTCAAGTTGCTGTGCAATAGGCGTATTGGCATGCCGATCAACTGTTAACTTCATAGATAGTCCTGCTGGATCAACTGTTCATTAAAAAACCGGAACAGTGCCTCAATAATAGTGGCCCAGTGTATCTTACCCCGCTTGAATAAGCGTGCGAGCTTTATGGTTCTTTTAGCAATCTCAAGTGAGTTAATGCATGAACCAGTACAGCGCAGCCCGCCTTGCTTTCGGGCTATGTATGATCACCACGGCCGTTAATTTACAGGCACCGCTATATGGTGCGTTGGCAGCGCAAGGCGGGGTTGGTGTTGGTGCCACGACAATTGCTTTTGCCTGTTACGTAGCCGGGGTAATGCCGGTATTGCTGGGGCTTAATGGCTTGTCCGAGCGGGTAGGTTACAAAGCAATCATTGTCACTGCGTTACTGCTTAATATGCTGGCTACTTGCCTGATGCTAATAGCACCTAGCATTGTAATGCTTGGCGTGGCGCGTTTTCTGCTTGGGGTGGGGACTGCGTTGGCATCCGCGGTAGCGCCAGCCTATATGCAACAATTATGGCAAGGCGATGATAAACAAGCTGCTACCAGTTATGTCACGATTAGCAGCGCGCTTGGCTTCGGTTTAGGAGCCGCGGTGACCAGCGTTTTTATCGTTACTACGCCTAGCTTAACGCCCCCCAGTTTGTGGTTATATCTATGTATTAGCGCTTTCGCATTAATGGGTGTGTTGACGCTGCGAAAAGGCATGCCGAGTGGGCCGAAAGGCAGCATGCTCCGTTTGCCTAGCTTCCCAAATGGAGCCATTCGGTTTGGCTTTGCGATCCTAATTGCCTGGGCCACGGTGGGGCTGGTGATTGCCATATTGCCTTCCGCATTAGAGCAGCATGGTTTAAGCGTTTGGAGTGGTTTCGCTGTTTTCGGTATCTGCAGCTGTGGCGTGTTATTTCAACCCTGGGCCAGAAAGTTGTCGTCATACCGGTCTACCTTATTGGGACTTGCGATTCTGCCACCGGCTTATGGGCTGATTGCTTGGGGAGCTATCGCGGGGCACTTACCCATATTGCTATTAGGCACGGTCATGGCTAGTAGCGCCTGTTACGGCTTTATTTACTTGGGCGGATTAAGTGGCGTGTTAGCCGTGGCTGGCCCATCTTCTACTCAAGCGAGCGCTGGGTATTTTCTAATGGCCTACATTGGTTTCAGTATTCCGGTGATCACAACGGGAGTGCTTATCGATGCCCTAGGGCATCGCGCGGCATTAACGCTATTTGGAGTTGCCTTATTGGCGGGAGTTGTCGCAACACTCTGGTTAGTTATCCAGAATCAACGAGAGTATCGCCAAGTGCTAATGGATTAGGCTGGCTGCGTGGTTCTTTAAGCAAATAGCTGACGAAACATTTAGTGGCGTTTTATATGCTGAGACTATTTAACAATAGTTGAAAGTTGCTGGCGTAGGGGCTTTGTTAGAGTCAGTGGGGTTAGGGATTTTAAACCAGCTAAAACCTTGTAGCACAAAGACAGGGTGGTTATTCCCGAAACAGCACTGATCATCATACTGATAAAAACAACGCAGCAATGGAGCGCCACTTATGAGTGATACTAAGTTCGCCCAACAGGGTATGTCTTTTCGTGAAAGTGTCGAGCACATGGTGGATCACGCCATCGACATCATGGAGTTGGAAGAGGGCATTGGAAACGCTCTGAAGGTATGCCAGAGCGTGGTGCAGGTATCCTTTCCGATTGATATCGATGGCAAGATTGAAATGTTTACTGGCTGGCGAGCCACCCACAGTGATCATCGTCTGCCCTCCAAGGGTGGTATTCGTTTTGCGATGATGGTCGACCAGGACGAAGTTGAGGCCCTAGCGGCGCTGATGACTTATAAATGCGCGATTGTCGACGTACCGTTCGGTGGTTCAAAGGGTGGGCTGATCATTGATCCGAGCAAGTACACTCAAAAACAGCTGGAAGCCATTACACGGCGTTTTGCGCGCGAGCTAATCAATAAAGGGTATCTAAGCCCTGCCGCCAACGTGCCCGCCCCCGATATGGGCACCGGGCCGCGTGAAATGGGCTGGATGGTAGATACCTATCGCCAGATGTTTCCTAATGACATCAACTACATGGGCGCGTTAACCGGGAAGCCGGTCGAGCATGGTGGCGTGCGAGGGCGCAATGAAGCGACCGGGCGCGGGGTGCAGTATGCGTTGCGCGAACTTTTCCGTCATCCAGAAGAAATCAAGCGTTGTGGCCTGTCGGGAGGCTTGGCTGGCAAACGAGTCGTGGTGCAGGGGTTAGGCAATGTGGGCTATCACGCTGCCCATTTTCTGCAAACCGAAGATGGCTGCTTGATTACTGCGATCATCGAACGTGACGGCGCCCTGGTTAACGACGATGGTTTAGATGTTAAGGCCGTGCGTGAGTATATTGCTGAGACCGGTGGCGTTAAGGGATACCCGGCGGCTGAATATCAAGAAGATGGCAGTAAAGCGTTAGAGCGTGCCTGCGATATTCTTATACCAGCGGCATTGGAAGGTGTTATCAATGCTAATAATGCACACCATATCCAAGCGCCGCTTATTGCTGAAGCTGCCAATGGTCCGGTTACCTATGAAGCAGATAAAATTCTTCAACAGCGGGGTATCGAGATTATCCCTGATGCGTACTGCAACGCTGGTGGCGTAGTGGTTTCCTACTTTGAGTGGATTCGTAACCTGAATCACGTTCGCTTTGGCAGGCTTGATAAACGCTTTCATGAAGCACGTGGCCAGCACATTATTAAGGCAATTGAAGAATCAACGGGCCATAAGGTGCCAGACCATCTGGCTGATGAGCTAGCCCGCGGCGCCGATGAGTTTGATCTAGTCCGTTCGGGACTGGACGACACTATGCGTTTGGCGCTGCAAGAGATTATTCGCACCCGTAACGAAAACCCGAAAGTTAACGACTACCGCATGGCAGCCTATCTGATCGCCATCGAGAAAGTGGCCCGCCATTACCGGGATATCGGTGTTTAACAGAGGGTTATGTTCTCAAGCGGTTTATAACGGTAGTACTAGCACTCTAAGCGGCCCACAGGCCGCTTTTTAATGTGGCGCAATTAAGCGTATTTCTTCACTAGCTGTCCGCAGGAAGGCGCTGCCCAGCGATCATCTTCAGTGAAAACCACATCGCAGACGACCGGTGAATAAATACGGCGTACTTCTTCATCAATCTGCTGGCGCAGGGCATCTTGATGGGCAAGCGTAGAGTCATGCAGTGCTTTGGGTAGCACCACGTGAACCATGATATACAGCAGACGGCCAGGGCGTACCATGCGTACCCGAACTTCCTGGGTGTCGATATCGGCAAGTCCACGAGCAACCGCCTGACGCACAGGCTCGGCGATTGTTTCGTCGGGCGTTTTATTGAGCAGTTCTTGCAGTGCCTGGGAGGCCATACGCACCGGTACGCCAAGGCATAGCAACACCACGGCCATCACCAGCAGTGAATCGACATAAGGGACGATACCGCGCCAATCTAAGCGCTCAAACAGCATCACCAAGCAGAACGCTGCTAACACGGCCGCCGAGATAACGCTGTTCACCAGCCAGTTAAGCTTGTCTGCAGCCACCAGCGGGCTACTAACGTGGCGCTGGCTGCGGTGCATTACCCAAGCGGTGAGCGAGCAAGCGGCGGTGGCAAACAGTGCGTAGATAACCGCAAGCCCTGCTGAGATCTCCCGCCCACCTGTCAGTAACGCAGCGATGGCGTCCACCAACGCAAAGATGGAAACGCCTAATATCAATAAGCCTTTGCATAGATTTACCAGCGACTCGAAGTAGCTGTAGCCAAATGGATAGGACTCGCTATCGGGGCGGCTGGCTAATTTGCTGACTTTGATGGTGACCAGCGCTACGCTAAAGTAGATGAGGTTAAATAACCCATCCAACAAAATAGCCTGAGAGTTAGACGCTAGTGTCGCAGTAATGCCTGCGCACCCAATCAGCAGTGCCATCAAGGCAGAAAACGCCAAGGTACTGGATTCTGTTTTCACGAACGTTTGCTCCGATATTGCCTACCCAAGAGGCTGGCAAGCATAGCAATATCAGTGGTCGCAATGTCAGTGATTTGTTTATTCTAAGGCTATGGAGATAGTCTTTGATGCACTGATTTAGCACCCAAGGAGAGCTGTGCTTATGCGCCATGCTGATGCATTTTCCTTTAGACAAATTGCTCCGGAAGATGCCGCTGAACTACTGTTGTTCGAAGCCACTGAACGTGACTGGTTTGAGCAGCATATAGAGGCCAGAGCGGAGCACTTCTACACGCCGGAAGGTATTAGCCAGCATATTCATGAGTACTTGGCGTTAAATGCCCAAGGACGCATGAGGCCGCTTATTATCCAGTATCAAGGTGCGATAGTTGGGCGCGCCAACCTACGTGAGATAGAAAATGGTTACGCTAAGGTGGGGTATCGGATAGCGCAACATGCGTGTGGTAATGGGTTGGCGCAAAAGGCGCTGAATCATCTAATTAGTGAAGCTTGTTGCATTGACCAAATTAATACACTCACGGCGACTGTTTCTCTAGACAATCACGCTTCACAGCGGGTCCTGACAAAGGCTGGGTTCGAAGTAATGGAAAAGCTACCTGAGTATTCGATAGTCGCAGGGCGGAAGCTTGACTGTGTGATGATGCAAAAAATAGATGTGTAGTGTTTAGAAACAAATGTATTGTTGTGAGATAGGGCTTTAGCTTTGGTTCGACACTTCGACGATGGTTCAACTGATTTACCTAGTTATAGCAAGGGCGGCTACGCCGCCATCGCCCGCTAAAAGCGGCCTCCTACATTAGATGATAAGCCTTGAGTGCCTGAATAAAATTAAGCGGGCACTGATCATGGGTAGTCACTGATTTAATGAGACCTGAATCCTCGCAAACGTATGCATAAGTACTTAATGGTCTGCCCTGGGATAGGTTGAAGCCTGCACCAGGGACAGGCATGTCTACGAAGTTAATGAAAATAGCGTTGGCATTTTTTGCGCTTCTTGTTGAATGTTGTCGTCGACCGGCGTGTCGTAAGTCTTGAGCAGATAGCCCAATACCGAATAAAACCCCACCATAGCAATTAGGTCGATAACGGCCTTGCGTCCGATAGCATCTGCGAGTTCTGCTTCTTGCTCAGGGGACAGCATTCGCTGGTCAAACAATGCATCCACAGCGTCGACGATAAGACCATCAACGCCTTCGGGGCGAGTTCTAATGGCATCGATTCGTGCAGGGGAGAATCCTAGAGCGAGCGCCCGGCTAACGTGATGAGCCCACTCGTAACGTGACCCCATGCGTAGGCCCGCGCGTAGAATCACCACCTCGGTTAATTCTGGCCCTAAGGCATTTTCCTTAACAACATGCTGGCGCAATGGTGCCCAGGCGTTAAGTAAAGCTGGGTGATGGGCCATGGTGCGATAGACATTGAGCGCGCCAGCAAAGTCTTCGCGTAATTCAGCGATTTCGTTTGGCCAGTCGGCATCTGTAATAGGCGGGCAGGGAGAGGATGACATGGGTGATCTCCATTCAGATAGGGGGACGTGCCGTCACTCGGCGATGGCGGCGTTGATAGCGTCGGCAATACGTTCAATGATTAGATCGACATCATCGGCTTCAATAATATAAGGCGGTGCCAGCAAAATATGGTCGCCGTGAATGCCATCAATGGTGCCGCCCATAGGGTAGCTGATCAGCCCTCGCGCCATAGCCTGTCGCTTAATCTTGGCGTGAATTTTTCGGCTCGGATCGAATGGTGTTTTAGTGTCCCGGTCCGCCACCAGTTCGATACCGCGAAACAGCCCTCTTCCCCGGATGTCGCCAACATGCGGTGATGCACCAAGCATCGCTTCCAAACCGCTGTGTAATCTCGCGCCCATGGCGTTTACATTGGCAAGTGTCTCAGGGCGTGCAATGATTTCAACCACTTTGTTAGCGGTGGCCGCAGCAACAGGGTGGCCGATGTAAGTATGCCCGTGCTGGAACAGGCCAGAACCGTTGGCAAAGCTATCGTAAATTTTGTCGGACAGCATCACCGCACCGATCGGCTGATAACCCCCACCCAAACCTTTGGCTATCGTGACGATATCCGGTATGACGTCGTCTTGCTCGCAGGCGAAGACAGTACCGGTGCGACCCATGCCGCACATCACTTCGTCGAGGATCAGTAGTACGCCATATTTGTCGCAAATCGCACGCACACGTTTAAAGTAATCTGCGACAGAGGCGACGGCACCAAGGGTGGCGCCTACAACGGGTTCGGCAACGAACGCCATGACTTCTTCAGGGCCGAGTTCGAGAATCTTTGCTTCGAGTTCGTCGGCAAGCCGAATAGCGTAAGCCTCTGGCGATTCCTCGGCGCCTTTTTCGCGATAGGCGTAGCAGGGGGAGACATGATGAGTTTCTGGCAGGATGGGCTGAAACTGCTTACGCCGCATCGCATTGCCACCGGTTGCCAACGCACCAATTGTGTTGCCGTGGTAACTCTGGCGCCTGGCAATGATGTGCCTGCGCTGGGGGGCGCCAATTTCCACGAAGTACTGCCGTGCCATCTTCAGCGCCGCTTCAACGGCCTCTGATCCACCTGACACGAGATAGACGTAATTCAAGCCTTCAGGTGCCAAATTGACAAGCTTCTCGGCAAGCGCTTCGGCAGCGTCGGTGGTGAAAAAAGACGTATGCGCGTAGCAGAGGTTATCAATTTGAGCGCGCATCGCCGCCAGTACTTCCGGATGAGCGTGCCCCACACTGGTGACCGCAGCGCCTCCTGAGGCATCTAGGTATCGGCGCCCAGTGGTGTCTGTAATGTAGACGCCTTGCGCCGACGCGGCATGGGGGAGGGTTGGGCCGATACTGCGATGAAGAATACGAGTCATGGAGACGGTTCCTTAGGGTCACTTAGCGATGTGAGCACGCCATAAGGAGAAGATTGGCACAGTTTGGTCTATTTTTGCAACAGTTGAATCATTTGTGTTTTAGGTAAAACATGTAGATCATTGTTTTTTGACAACAGTAACGTTTAAATCGGCGGCTGTTTTAGCAAGCCGTATAAGAGGCAACACATATGCCGCAGCGCGACCCTTTAAGGGAGCAGATTATCGCCCAGTACGATGCCATGTCGCCGCAGCTCCAGCAGGCTGCCCGCTACGTGCTGGAACACCCTGATGAGGTGGCACTGGTTTCTATGCGCGAGTTGGCGCGCCATGCGGCGGTGCAGCCTGCCACCATGACACGGCTTGCAAAGTTCCTGGGCAAGCAAGGATACGATGATATTCGCGAGCACTATGTAGCAGCGCTGCGGCGGGGAAGTGATGGCTTTGCCGCTAAGGTTCGCCAGCGAAACGAGGGTGCTAGAGCCTCGGCCGACGGCAATACCGCCGCGCATATGCTGCATGGGCTGAGTGCTCAGATTTCCCGGCTCTGTGAGCCTGACTCACTGCAACGGTTGGAAGCCATCGCTAATACGCTGAAATCAGTGAGAAAAGTGTATGTGCTAGGCTTGCGCTCATGCCATTCCGTGGCGTGGCATTTCCATTACGTTATGTCACTGTTGGGGGACCGCTCGATTCACCTGGATGGGCCGGCGGGAACCGGCGGCGATGCGCTTATTCGCGCCACGCCCGAAGATGCCTTGCTGGTTGTCTCAGTCAAACCTTACGCAGTAGCGACACTGGAACTGACGCAGTTGGCAAAAGACAAGGGGCTGACGATTCTGTCGATCACCGATAGTGAAGTATCGCCCCTGGTAGGGATGTCAGAGCAGACGATTTTTTGCCCCACGGAAAGCGACAGCTTTTTCCACACGTTAACGCCCGCTTTAGCCATCTCAGAAGTACTGTGCACCTTATTGGCAGAAGCTGATCGATCACAGACACTCGAGGCGCTGCAGCGGGCTGATGAACATTTTTTGAGCCTGAATACCTACGCGAGCGCTACTCCTCGTCGGGAGTAACGTCATCGTAAAGCCACTGTCAGTTACCCCGCCACCCATACCTCCTCGCCCCTAAACGCGACTTTCCAGGTACGCAGCTTGATGTTCTCATCTTCTAAGCATTGGCCATCTTCAAGGCGAAAATGCTGCTTATAGAGTGGCGAGGCAACCACTGGATTGCCTTTTACATCACCGATAATGCCGCGGGCAATGACGTTAGCGTTAGAAAACGGGTCAAAGTGGTCGAGGGCGTAGAGTTCTTTCTCCTGTCCTTGGGAGCGCTGCCTCGGTAAGTAGAAAATGGCCACTTGGGCTGGGCCTTCTGGGGTGTTCAACCAAGCAGCGACGCCGGAAAATGCCACTAAGTCAGCTTTAGTGCAGAGCGGCTGCCAGGTGTCGGTGCTCACGGTGTGTTTGAGTGCGGTCGCGGTCATCAGTTACCTCATTAGCGTTGTCTGGTTTGCGATTATGTAGTGTTTAAGCAGGGCATTAGTGTTTAAGCGGGACGTAGCTGGCCACGCTCGGAGGTCATAATGATTGACGGATCCGGGCGGTCGTCGTTGACGAAGCTGCGGAAGCGTTTGAGCTTTTCCGGGTCGTTGATGGCGTCGGCCCACTCGCACTGGTAGGTATCCACCACGCTTTGCATCTGGCGCTCTAGCTCGTCGTTGATACCTAAGCTGTCTTCCAGAATCACCTCTTTGAGGTACTCCAGGCCGCCGTCGAGGTTTTCGCGCCACACCGAGGTGCGCTGCAAGCGGTCGGCGGTGCGCACGTAGAACATCAAGAAGCGATCAATGGTGCGGTAGAGTTGCTCGTCGTCTAGGTCGGTGGCAAACAGTTCAGCGTGACGTGGGCGCATGCCACCGTTACCGCACACGTAGAGGTTCCAGCCGTTTTCGGTGGCAATAATGCCGATATCTTTACTCTGAGCTTCGGCGCACTCGCGGGTGCAGCCGGAAACGCCAAACTTGATCTTGTGCGGTGAACGCAGACCCTTGTAGCGGTTCTCGAGCCATATCGCCATACCAACACTGTCCTGCACGCCATAGCGGCACCAGGTGCTGCCCACACAGGATTTCACCGTACGCAGCGACTTGCCGTAGGCGTGCCCCGTCTCGAAACCTGCAGCAATCAACTCGCCCCAGATATCTGGCAGGTCTTCCAGACGGGCGCCGAACAGGTCGATGCGCTGGCCGCCAGTAACCTTCGAGTAGAGGCTGTATTTTTTGGCCACTTCGCCCAGTACGATGAGTTTGTCTGGGGTGATCTCGCCACCGGCCACACGCGGCACCACCGAGTAGGTGCCGTTTTTCTGCATATTGGCCATAAAGGTGTCGTTGGTATCCTGCAGAGGAATATGCGCCGCGTCGGTGATCGGCTCATTGAAGCAGGAGGCCAGAATAGACGCCACAGCGGGTTTGCAGATATCGCAGCCCAGGCAGTGAGTGTCTTGATTGCCGTGTTTTGCGATCAATTCGCTGAAGGTTTTGATGCCTTCTACGCGCACAATATCGTAAAGCTCTTGGCGGGTATGGGCGAAGTGCTCGCAAATCGATTTATCAACCTCTACGCCGCGGGCTTCCAGCTCATGGTCAACCACGCTTTTGAGCAGCGCGGTGCAGCCGCCGCAGCCGGTGCTGGCTTTGGTGGCCGCTTTGACACCGCCTAGATCCACCGCGCCCGCATCAATAGTGGCGCAAATATCGCCTTTAGTGACGTTATGGCAAGAGCAGATGGAGGCGGTTTCCGGCAGCGCACCGGGGCCGAGAGTGGGTGCGGCGCCGCTGCTTTGGGGCAGAATCAATGCGGCGGGCTCGTCGGGTAACTCAATGCCATTGGAGTAGTACTGCAGCAGCGTGTCGTAGACGCTGTTATTGCCCACCAGCATGGCGCCGAGCAGCTTTTTACCGTCGCTAGAGACCACCAGCTTGCGATACTCCTGCTTGATCGGGTCTAAGTAGCGGAACATTCGCGCGCCAGGATTTTGGTTGCCATGGGCGTCACCTATCGAGCCCACATCCACGCCCAGCAGCTTGAGCTTGGTGCTCATATCCGCGCCGCCAAACTGAGTATCGCCACCGGTCAGCGTCGAAAACGCTGCCTTGGCCATTTGATAACCAGGGGCGACCAGGCCAAAAATACTCTGGTTCCATAGCGCCACTTCACCAATCGCCAGAATGGCCGGGTCGCTGGTGAGGCACTGGTTATCCACTACCACGCCGCCACGTTCATCAATCTCCAGCCCGCAAACCCTGGCCAACTGGTCGCGGGGACGAATGCCTGCCGAGAACACAATCAGGTCGGTTTCCAGTACTTTGTCGTCTTGGAAAACCATGCGATGGCGGCTCGCCTTGCCATCTTCAATACGCTGGGTGGCTCGCTCGGTGAGTACCTGTACGCCCAGGGCTGCAATTTTTTCGCGCAGCAGCTCACCACCTTCGTTATCTACCTGCATCGGCATTAGGCGTGAGGCGAACTCCACCACGGCCGTATCCAGGTTCAGGCCGCGCAGGGCATTTGCTGCTTCCAAGCCCAGCAGACCGCCGCCAACCACCACGCCGGTGGTGGCGTTTTCGGCGGCGGCCTGAATGGCGTCTAGGTCATCCAGGGTGCGATACACCAGGCAGCCATCGCGGTCGTTACCGGGAATCGGCGGCACAAAGGGGAACGAGCCGGTAGCCAGCACCAGGCGGTCGTAAGGGTAACGGCCTTGTTCGGTGACCACCTCTTGTGAGTTGCGGTCGATCTCAATAACGGCTTCGCTTGTGCGCAGTTCAACGCCGCTGGTGGCGTAGTAATCCGCTTCGCAAAGCGCGAGCGAATCGGCATCGCGGCCGCTGAAGTATTCAGAGAGATGTACACGGTCATAGGCGCGGTGGCGCTCTTCGCCAAACACGGTGACCTGATAGCGCTCAAGGGCGCCGTTATCGACGAGCTGCTCGACCAGGTGGTGGCCGACCATGCCATTACCAATAATAATAAGCTGTTCGGGAGTTGCCAGTTTTTGGGTAGACATTATGCCACCTCTGAGATCGGTAGATGGGAAGAGGATGGAGAAGCCGATGATGAGGAAGCAGGGCTGTTCGCGTTATCAGCGTGCTCGGTTTGCAGTACCTCGGCATCGGAAGGGCCAAACAGTAGTGTTTGGCGGCAAGCCGTAAGGTCAGCACTTGCCAATGCCTGTTCGAAATACCAAGGACCGTGGCGGGTATCGCCGTAGAGTACCGCCCCTTCAAGTTGGCCATCGCGCAGCAGCAGGCGGCGGTAGTCGCCGCTTTCTGGGTCGCGGTAGCGCAATACGTCGTGTTCGTGGCCTGCTTCGGTAGGGCCAAATGCGAAGAGCGCTACGCCGCTGACTTTCAATTTGGTAGCAGTGGTGACTTCTTGATAACCATCGGTTGTTTCGCCGCACAGCACGGCTGCCAACACGTCAACCTGACGCCAAATCGGCTCCACTAGCCCATAGGTGTGCTGCTCAAATTGGCAGCATTCGCCCAGGGCTGCGATATGCGGGTCAGACGTGGTCAGGTGCGCGTCAACCACAATGGCACGTTCGCAGCGAAGCCCCGCCTGCTGCCCCAGCTCCACATTGGGCGTAATGCCCGCCGCGACAATCACACTATCGGCGGGTAAACGGCGGCCATCGCTCAGCATGACCGCCTGGACGTGTCCGTGGCCGTTATCTTCCAGCACAGCAAGCGAGGCGTTTGTTTCGATGTGGAGACCACGCTTACTTAGGGTGTTCTCCAGTAGTTGGGCGGCGGTTTCATCCAACTGACGATTCATTAAACGCGTGCTGCGTTGAAGCACGCTAACCGAGAGCCTTTGAAAGGGTTCTTGATAGGGTTTTTGAGAGGGCTCTTGAGAGAACGACTGCTCGCTGCGCTTACGCAGGCCTTCGGCGGCTTCCAAGCCCAGCAGGCCGCCGCCGATAACGACCGCATTACCACCACGTTGGGCGATGGCTTTTAGGGCGGTGGTGTCTTGCAAATCGCGAAAGCTATGGACGCCCGCTAGCTCAATGCCGGGAACGTTGGGTATCGTTGGTCGTGAACCCGTCGCGATCACTAAGTGATCGTAATCCAGGCAGCGGTCGCTCTCCGTAGTAATACGGCAGTTGTCGCGATCAATCGTTACTACTTTTTCGCCGAGAAGCAGGGTAATGCCCTGTTCGGCGTACCATGCTTGGTCACGGAAAGTAAGCGTATCGGTGGCTAGCTCACCCGCCAATAAGGGGGAAAGCAGTATTCGGTTATAGGCAGGTACAGGCTCTTCACCAATAACGGTGATACACGTTGGGCGCCGTGGATGGCGCACCAGCGCTTCAATTAGGCGATGGCTGGCCATGCCGTTGCCAATGATAATTAGGTGGTCGATAGATGCGCACCGGGAAGCGGTTTCCATAGGTGGCTCCTTGCATTCAGCATGTGTGTCGAGCAATAAAAAAACGCCCCTGACACTGCCCTTCGTTAAGAAAGGTGTGTCAGGGGCGTCGTTGCCCGTTAGCGTCGTTAAGTCACGTCGATGAGCACGCTGTGCAACCGCCGTTGGCTGCCGAGTTGTCTCATATGTTTAATACGCAGCAAAAAATTAGCCAGCTACTCCCTTGATATGAATTAATTCTTTCTAATCAGTTGCTTGGTTTTTTGATGTGCCCACAAGCTCTCGCCTGAGTAAATAAGTAAGCGCACACTATTGGTGCGTTTGGCGAGTGCTGCGCACGGTCATAGAACGCTAGTGGGCAAACAGCGGGGGTTGAATGTGCTATCAAATGATTTGGTTATTTTTATAAAATTTTGTTTTTGAATGTTATTTTGTTTTTTGTAGGGAGTTGGGCTTATTGATTGCAGTAATGTTGATAACAAGTAATAACGGCTCATTGCAGTGTATTAGCCAAATAAAACACAATGACAAATAGCAACGAACAACACTAACTGCAGCAAACCACTGATGAGTATGGCACCAAAGTGGGTGCCCCTGTGACAACGGCGTCCAGGCAGGCTTCTTTTGAGAAGCTCGCTTGGGCGCTTTTTGCTTTTTAACGCCGGAGGAAAACGCAATGCCAAAGCCTAATCGGCTCGCTGAAGGCGATATCCGCACCACGTGTCCCTACTGCGGCGTTGGCTGCGGAGTGAAAGCAACGATAGACAGTGGCAACGTCATCGCTGTGGAAGGAGATCGTGAACATCCTGCTAACTACGGGCGCTTGTGTGTTAAAGGCACGGCGCTGCATGAAACACTGGGCGCGAATGACCGCTTGCAACACCCTAGGGTGGATGGAAAAGACGTTTCCTGGGAGCAGGCGTTAGCCGAAACGGCACGGCGTTTACAGGCGCAGCGTAACGCGCATGGCAATCATACGGTTGCCGCGTATCTTTCGGGACAGCTGTTAACGGAAGATTACTATATGGCAAATAAGCTGTTTAAGGGCTTTTTAGGCACGCCGCATCTGGATACCAATTCGCGGCTGTGTATGGCGTCAGCGGTGGCGGGCTACAAGCGCGCTTTTGGCGCCGACGCGGTGCCCTGTAGCTATGAAGATTTGGAAGAAGCGGAATTGGTAGTGTTGGTCGGCTCTAATCTGGCCTGGAATCATCCGGTGCTTTATCAGCGCCTGAAAGTTGCCAAAGAGCGCAACCCATTGATGCGTGTGGTGGTCATCGACCCTAGGGTGACCGATAGCTGTGAAATTGCCGATCTTTATCTTGGTATTCGACCGGGCAGCGATGCTTATCTGTTCAACGGGCTGCTGGCGTGGATGTCAGCACACCGTCGACTAGACAGCCTCTACCTTGAACGGCATACCGAAGGGTTTAGCGAGGCATTAAACGCTGCTCAGCAGAGTGCCAGCAGCGTGAATGATGTCGCAATAGCCTGTGACGTCGACCCCGAGCGCTTAGAAACTTTTTACTATTGGTTTGCCAGCCAGCTGCATGTTGTCACGCTCTATTCTCAAGGGGTTAATCAATCCACCAGCGGCACCGATAAGTGCAATGCCATCATTAATTGCCACTTGGCAGGCGGTAAACTTGGCCTGCCGGGTGCTGGGCCATTTTCAATCACTGGCCAGCCTAATGCGATGGGCGGGCGAGAAGTGGGTGGGCTTGCCAATCAACTGGCGGCGCATATGGACTACCATACCCCCGGTGCGCTTGATCTGGTCAGCCGCTTTTGGGCCACTGAACATTTAATTCCTACGCTGCCAGATGCTCCCGGCCATAAAGCGATTGAACTGTTTGATGCCATTGACCGTGGGGAGATTACGGCGCTGTGGGTAATGGCAACCAACCCCGCCGTTAGCCTGCCGGATGGCGCAAAGGTACGCCGCGCGTTAGCAGCGTGTCCGCTGGTAATTGTCTCGGAATGCGTTGCTAACACTGATCTGCTGCCCTATGCCGATATTGTGCTACCCGCGTCAGGTTGGTCGGAAAAGGATGGGACGGTCACCAATTCTGAACGACGAATCTCCCGCCAGCGCGGCATGCTGACACCGCCTGGTGAAGCCCAACACGATTGGTGGATTATCTGCGAAGTTGCTAAACGCTTGGGGTTTGCTGAAGCGTTTAGTTACTCCCATCCATGGGAAATTTTCGACGAGCACGCACGGCTCTCCGGTTTTGAAAACTGTGGCACGAGCAAGCGGTTGTTTGATATTTCGGGACTGGCAGGCAAAGGGCAGGCCGCTTATGATGCGCTCTCGCCGATTCAGTGGCCGGTTAATCAATCTGCGCCGCGGGGCACGTCAAGGCTGTTTGAAGAGGGTGTGTTTGCCACGGCCAATGGCCGAGCCAAACTATTGCCGATTACGCCGCGGCTGCCAGAACAGGCGCTCAGTTCGACCTATCCGCTGCGACTGAATACTGGGCGCGTGCGCGATCAATGGCACACCATGACCCGCACCGCCAGAGCGCCGCGGTTAATGAATCATCGGGCAGAGCCGTTTATTGAACTGCACCCTGTGGATGCGGCCAACGCGGGCGTAGCTGACCAAGGGCTTGCGATGCTGACGGCAGCTGAAGGTGAGTACCGTGGGCGAGTACGTATTTCAAACGCCCAGCGGCAAGGGGAAGTGTTTGTGCCTATGCACTGGACCGACTGCTTTACAAAGCAGGGCCGAAGCGGCGCACTGATCACTGGCTATACCGACCCTGTGTCTGGCCAGCCAGAAACCAAGCAAGGGGCGGTAGCATTAACGAATTTGCCCATTGATTGGCAAGCAACGCTACTGGTGGCCAACGACCAAACCAGTACGGATACCCCCAGTTGGTGTGAAAACACTTATTGGTCGCGTATTCCTATGGGTAACTGCGAGCGCTGGCAGCTCGCTGATAGGGCACCGGTCAGCGATTGGTTGGCAACGGTGGAGGCTTGGCTCGATGTACCCGCGTCGCTGTGGTGCGAAGATAGTGGTAGCGGCAGACTGCGCGCAGCAGGAATAGTGAATGGCCAGTTACGCTGGTGGCTAATGGTAGGGCCACCGCAAGAATTACCGGGGTTTGCTTGGCTTGAGGCGCGCTTTAACGACGCGACGCTAGACCTTCACCATCGCCAACGGCTACTGGCAGGTTGCGATGATGGTGCGGTAGATGCGGGCCCCGTTGTGTGTAGCTGTCATCAAGTAGGACAAACCACTATCATTAAGGCAATTCGTGGGGGCGATATCAGTGTTGAAGCCCTCGGCGCCCGACTGGCTTGCGGCACTCAGTGCGGCAGCTGTATTCCAGAATTAAAATCATTACTTGAAGAGGAGCGTCCAAATGCGTGCGCTAAGCAAACAACTCACCCAGAAATGGCTTGAGGTCTTTATGCGCCTCAGCCAGCGGGTGTTAGCGCCCTTTGGCCGCGAATCAGCCACGCGCTTAAGCCTTCCGCTTAGCGGCGAATGCCGTTCTGGGACAGTGTATTTAGTCGGTGCAGGCAGTGGAGATATGGAACTGCTCACCTTGAAAGCAGCGCGTCTGTTAATGCAGGCCGATGCGGTAGTCTATGACCGCTTAGTTGGTGACGATGTGCTGGGGCTGATACCGTCAGGCACCGAACGCTATTACGTGGGAAAAGCAAGCGGGCATCATAGCGTGCCTCAAGATGAGATAGGCGCGCTGATCGTCTCGCTTGCCCAGGCGGGTAAGTCGGTTGTGCGTTTGAAAGGTGGCGACCCAGGCGTATTTGGGCGTATGGGTGAAGAACTGGGGGCGCTAGCGAATGCCTCAATATCTGCTGAAATAGTGCCAGGCATTACCGCTGCCTCGGCGGCCGCTGCGGGGATGGGGATTCCACTAACAGATCGTGGCCATGCCCAGCAGCTGCGCTTTATTACGGCGCAACTGTGCCGGGAAGGTGGCACGCCGGACTGGGCAACCCTTGCCCGTCAAGATGAAACCCTAGTGTTCTATATGGGGCTTTCCAAAGTAGACGCTATCTGCCACGGCCTTCGCCAAGCGGGTCTGCCCGATACGTGGCCCATTATGTTGGTGGCCAATGCTAGCCAGCCCGAACAGCAATCGTTGGTGGGCACGTTGGCGGATATGCCCGCGCGACTCGCTGCCCAACCGTTACCCTCGCCATGCCTGATTATGGTGGGCAGCGTGGTGAGCATGGTGGCAGACAGTCCTGCCGCGAGCACGTTGGCCACCAATGGTGATCAAACGTCATCGTAAGGCATTGGGAACTTGATCAATCTCATTTGGTCATAGAAGCGGCTAAACAAATAGGAATGGCAGCAACAGTAGGGCAAGACAAACTACTGCGCTGCCAGATAAGCGTTTGTTAATGTCTGTTTTTTAAAGGCTGTTTTTTCAAAGACTGAGGAGTACACCGTGAAAAAAGGCAAGATACGCGATAACGCACTGAAAGCGCAGCTGCGAACGCCCATGTTCAAAATGCAGCAGCAAACACCGAAAAAAGGCAAAGGTAGCTACTCCCGCAAAGGTAAAGCCTCAGAGCGAGGGCATCGCCAAGCCGCTTGAATAGGCGCTTTTGCGATGCCTTCCCCAGGCATCTTATTGCTCGGCCTTTTTACCGAGCAACTCTCATCAGCTTGGCCGACCTATTGGGTCGGCTTTTTTAATGGAATTTGATGGGCGCGTATTAAAACGCCCCGGCCACTTCCTGTGACCGGGGCGTTAGCTATGTCAGGCTGCTCCCGCAGTGTGGACACGTTTCATAGGCATCGCGGGTTTCAGCCTGGTGGCGTTGGTTGCGCTGACTTGGTTCCTCTACCCCGTGAATAGATACCAGTTGGCCCTGCTCCCAGCGTAAGCCAATATCTTTTAACAGGTGCGAGTTGTGGAGACGTGGGTCTTCGTAAAGACGCCGCTGGGTACGATAGTGCTTAACAGCGTTGAGTAGTTTGCGGGTAATTGTTGCTACTGCCATGGGGTCGGTCTCCTGGGTTAGGAGGCCGGGCAACATCGCGATCAGGGAGTATCAAAGGTAACGATAAAATACATGGCCGCGACACCTGCCGCGGCCAATTTTCTCACTACATTTCTGGCGCGCGACAACAATAAGCCGATACCGAATTATTAATAACTCGGTGCAGCTTATTCATTCGGGTCGCGGGGATTTGCCAGCGCATGAGAAGGTCTCTGAGAAAGTCTCGTTAATAAAAATAAAGCTACTTTTTAAAAGCAGCCTTTATCTTTTAACCGATGCTTATAGGAGCGTCAACAGTTAAGAAACCTCTGATTAACTATTACGCTTGGCCATACTGCGTTAAAAATCGCCTCGTGCGCGAGTCCGATCAAAATGCTCATTTACAACTCGTAAACTCGAACGCGAGCCCGGTCCTTTTTCGTTAATTTTTGCCTTGTCTGGCCTGCGCTCATCACATTAATCAGAGGCTCCTTCAGTTAACGATAACCCTTGGCTTGAAGCCGAAACAGTTTTGCATACCGGCCATTATACGTAAGCAGTTCTTCATGGGTGCCGCGCTCAATAATACTCCCTTGATCAATCACAATGATCTGGTCGGCGCTGCGCACTGTCGAAAAACGGTGGGAGATTAAAATCGTCATTTTATCGTGGCTATGTTCGCGGAAGCGGGCGAATACTTCGGCTTCCGCTGCGGCATCCATCGCTGCGGTAGGCTCATCCAATACTAAAATATCGGCATTGTGACGCATATAAGCGCGTGAAAGCGCTACTTTCTGCCACTGACCGCCCGATAGCTCCTGGCCATTTTTAAACCAACGCCCTAGCTGGGTTTGGTAGCCATGTGGCATGCGGTCGATAAAGCTATCCGCCATGCCATCGTGAGCGGCTTGCTGCCAGCGTTCTTGATCATCAAAGGCTTGAGTGTCGCCAACCCCAAGGTTTTCGCCAACAGAGAGTTGGTAACGCACAAAATCCTGGAAAATAACCCCAACCCGCATCCGTAATGCCTGGGTATCCCAGTGCTTGAGATCACTACCGTCCAGCAAAATGCGTCCTTTGGTCGGGTGGTAGAGCCGCGTTAATAGCTTAATCAACGTGGTTTTGCCCGAGCCGTTTTCCCCGACTAATGCAATACTTTTGCCCGGCGCTAAATGTAGCGAAATATTGTGCAGTACGTCGCTGCCACCGGGGTAGGCAAAGCTGACGTGTTCGAAGCGTAACCCATCACCTGGCGCTATACCTTTGGTGAGGTGGCCTTCTTCACCTTCGGTGGGTTGCTCGAGGTATTCGTAAAGATTGGAAAGATAGAGGTTGTCTTCGTACATACCGCTAATAGCAGTCAAACTTGCTGAAAGGGCGCTTTGGCCTTGTTTAAATACCATCAAATACATGGTCATTTGGCCAAGGGTAAGCGCGCCCGCGACAGTTTCAATCACTACCCAGGCGTAGGCAGCGTAAAATGTCAGCGTGCCCAGTAAGCCAAGAATAAATCCCCAGCCTTCCCGACGTAACGTTAGGCGGCGGTCTTCGGCAAATAGTTTGGTAAAGATATCCCGGTAACGCTGGAGAAACAGACCTTCTAAGCCGAAGAGCTTTACCTCTTTAATACTGTCTTCCCGAGCAAGCACTGTTTCTAAATAGATCTGCATACGGGTTTGCGGTGAGCGCCAGCGAAATAGCCGAAAGGCATCGCCGGAAAACTTCGCTTCTGAGAGAAACACGGGCAATGCCCCCACCACTAAAATGAGTAACGCCCAGGGGGAGAATTGCACCAGTAGAAACCCAAAGCTAGCCAGTGAAATAGCATTTTGTAGCAAGCCAAAGGTTTTATTCACCAGCGCGAGCGGGCGCGTAGACGCTTCCCGCCGTGCCCGAGTGAGCTGGTCGTACAATTCTGAATCTTCAAACTGGCTGAGTGACAGCGTGCCCGCTTTCTCTAGAATCATCACATTAACTTTCTGGCCCAGCAGCGCACGCAGTAGCGATTGCTGGGCCGAAAGGCCGCGTTGTGCTAGGGCAATAAACGCAATAATCAGCCCTTCCAAGGCGACTAAGCCTAATACAGGCGTTAGTGTTTCCCAGAGGTTGGGCGAACTCGCCGCCTGATAGCTTTCCATCGCCGCCACGACGCCATCCACAATCAGTTGGCCGACCCAAGCGGCCACGGCAGGTAGAACCCCAGCGACTAAGGTGCATAACGCTAAGCCCAGCATCATCCAGCGCGAGGTTTCCCACACTAGTGCAAGTGCACGTCGGCTATAGCGGAACACGCTAAAAAATCCGCTGAAAGGGGAGTTAGCGGGTACAGAAGGGGGGTGGCGTCATTGATTAGCAACATAACCGATAAAAGTGGTTGCCATGATGCGATGCTTTGGCGTTGATAGCTAGCCTACTGCTGTGCAGTGCGTAAACTGCACAGCAGTAGGTGGAGATCAAACCATATTGCAAAGCGGATATTGAAAGGTCGTGGTGAACGTTGGGTAAACGAAAATTTAAAGAGGCAGTACCGCGCCATCAGTGCGCGGCTCGGTACCGCCTTGGAGCACACCGCTGTCAGGGTCACGTAGAATGATTTGCCCGCGGCCAAAAGTAATCGAGTCGGCGACTTTAACGATGTGATGCCCGCGACGGGCTAGGGCAAGTGCTAAGTGGTTGGGGAAATCGGCTTCGACTTCAATTGTTTTGCCGTTGGTCCACTTCCAGCGCGGCATATCCAGTGCTGCCTGTGGGTTTAAGTGATCTTCTAGCATCGCTGTTACTACCTGCACATGACCTTGGGGCTGCATGTAGCCACCCATCACGCCAAAGGGCCCAACGGCTTGGTTATCTTTGGTAATAAAACCTGGGATGATCGTATGGTAGGTGCGCTTGCCTGGCGCTAGTGCATTAGGGTGCTGAGGATCCAAGGAGAACGACCAGCCGCGGTTTTGCAGGCTGATACCGGTGCCAGGCACCACCATTCCAGAACCAAAGCCTTCAAAATTGCTTTGAATGAATGACACCATATTACCGTCATCATCCGCTGTTGCTAGGTAGACGGTACCGCCTTTTAGCGGATTGCCATGGGCCGGGTTAATAGCGTCTTGGCCAATAAGGCCTGCGCGTTGCGAGAGGTAATCACTCGATAGCATTTGCTCAACGCTGGGTTGCATTGCGGAGCATTCAGTAATGTAGCGTAAGCCATCTACGTAACCCAGTTTTGTTGCTTCGATACGGCGGTGCAGGGTTTCCACTGGATCTGTCGATGGTGCATCTAGTGACTCAAGTATCCCCAGCGCTTGGAGCACAATTAACCCGCTGCCGTTGGGGGGGATTTCCCAAATATCATGGCCCCGATACCGGACACTGATGGGTTTGACCCACTCTGGCTTGAAGGCTTGTAAATCTTCTTTGCGTAAGAAGCCGCCATGCTGACGTGAAAAGGCGTCCATCGCATCTGCTAGGCTTCCGTGATAAAACGCATCCGCGTGGCTGTTGGCAATTTCACGCAGCGTTTTTGCCATATCAGGAGAGCGCCAAACATCACCCGCTTTAGGGGCGTGCCCGTTGGAGGTAAAGTGCGTAAACCAGGGGGTAAACTCTGCTGCTTGGTATTGACCATAGCGTTTTACGGCGCTTTCCCATAGCTGACTCGCTACTGGAGATACCGCAAACCCTTCTTCAGCTAATTCTATTGCTGGTGCTAACAACTGCTCAAACGGCAGTTTACCAAAACGCTCTGAAAGCGCAGCCCAAGCGCCAGGCGCACCAGGCACGGTGACCGGTACTAATCCATGGGCAGGCATTTCCTCATGGCCTAGGGCCTTAACGGCATCGCATGAAATACTCTTTGGAGCAGGGCCGCTAGCATTGAGGCCATGTAGCTCACCTTTTACCCATACCAGAGCAAAGGCATCGCTACCGATACCGTTCGAGGTAGGCTCAACAACGGTTAACGTAGCTGCTGTCGCAATGGCAGCATCAATGGCATTGCCGCCTTTGCGTAAAATATCAATACCTACCTGTGCCGCAAGCGATTGAGATGTCGCAACCATCCCGCGTTTGCCAAAGGTAACCATGCGACGTGAAGCGGAAGGGTAATAGTGTGGATCAGTGTGCATGCCAGTCCTCGCATTTTTTGTTAGCTAATAAAAAGAGCGCCATAAGCCAAAGCGCCCATCACTACAAAGGCGGGATGCATGTTGAAGCGCAACAAGGCAATAGCGGCCGCTATGCCGATAATCAGCGTGTGGATAGCCCCGCTAGTGTTGAGGCTTTCGAGTAGAAAGCCCAAGGTTAACCACGCCATCATGATGGCGATAACCGGACGCACCCACTGGCTCATACGCTTGACGCGGGGAGAGTCACGATGACGGTAAAGCAGCCCCAGCGCCCCGAGCATCAGCAGTAAAGAAGGAATAACCGTGGCAGAAACAGCCACCAATGCACCGCCAATGCCAGCGATGTCATAGCCAACATAGCCCGCCATTTTGGTTGCAATAGGGCTGGGGAGGGCGTTGCCCAAGGCCAGGGTTTCGGCGAACTCTTGAGAGGTCATCCAGCCATAACGGCCAACCACCTCGGCTTCAACAAGAGGAATAATCGCGGGGCCACCGCCATAGCCAATAATGTTAGGAATAAAAAAAGCTAAGAAAAGCTCCCAATAAATCATGCTGAGCCCTCGACGCGTTTTTTAGCCGTTGGACGCAGTAAGGCTGTTAATAGGATGGCACTAATGACCCAGCCAGGATGCACACCCAGCCAATAAATTAATCCACCTGCAATAACGGCCATTAGCGCGCTTGCTAGCCAGCCAAGAGCTGCTTGAGATTTGTCGAAAAAATCCCAGGTTAATTGCCCCATCATGATCATAACGACAGGAATAACTGCCTGCCCCATGCCACGTATCCAGGCAACGTCGCGATAGCGACTAAAAATACCGAGCATGACAATCATTGCCACAATCATCGGCACAATCACGGCAATAACTGCCGCAATACAGCCGCTGATGCCGCCAACCCGGTAGCCGATATAGCCAGGCATCTTAGTCGCGATAGGGCCGGGCAGCGTGTTGCCGATGGCAAGTACGTCGGCAAACTCCTCATCGGTTAGCCACTTGTGCCGGGTCACAACTTCAGCACGTACTAGCGGTATCATGGCCGGCCCCCCGCCAAAGCCGAGGAGGCCAACACGCAAGAAAGCCCAAAAGAGTGCCGACTGTTTCATATGCGCTGTGCCATTAGCAGCATCTCAGTTAAAAGCATCCATTCCGCCTCTTAATCGTTTGTTTTGTTGAAAATCGATTTTTATGAATAAAATAGAATATAGGCTAGGCTATTGTGAGACGTCAACACCTAGCCCTAGAATCTCCGTTAACAGACGCGTTCGCGAAGATGCGCAAAAGGATCACGGAATGAACAAGCACATCCCTCCTGCTGCTGATACAGCTTCCAGCCCTATTTACGATGCGTTGCGCAGAGATTTAGTCGGTGGCCGCTTTGCGGCGGGAGAAAAATTAGCCATTAATGCGCTGAAAGAGCACTACCAGGTAGGGCTAAGCCCGCTGCGTGAAGCATTAAATAAACTGGCGGCGTACGGTTTATTAATTCAAGAAAACCAACGTGGCTTCAGGGTTCCGAAGCTGTCGAGGGAGGAGCTGGATGATATTGCACGCTTGCGCACTGAACTAGAAGGCATGGCGTTTGAGCGTGCCATTGCCCACGGCGATGCGGTCTGGGAAGCCGATCTTTTAGCGGCGGCTCATCGCTTAAAACGTGCGGATGTATCACTCGATAAAGGGGAGGAGTGGGAGCGTTTACATACTCAGTTCCATCGCACTCTGGTGGCGCCTTGTGGGTCGGTGTGGTTACTGCGATTTATAGAGCAGCTGCACGACCAGTTTGATCGCTATCGCCGCTTGGGGCCCAAAATGCCCTCTATTCGCCAAGAGTTGGACGAGCAGCACCATCAATTGGTGGAGCTGGCGTTAAACAGAGATGGAAAAGCGGCTCGAGCCTTAATGGATGATCATATTCATAAGTCTTATGAAGTGGCGTTGGCACGGTTTCAGGAACACGTCTGAAGCATTTACTGGTTCTTGCAGGTACACTCTTTCTTACCGGTACACGAGCAGGTTCTAACCGTGATAATAGCCACTCTAATGTAAGGTAGTAGGCGTGATGCAAGAGGCGGATAATCAGATAGCAGAGCAGACGTTAGCGTGGGTACGCAGCTTTATTGTGGAGCACAATATATGTCCGTTTGCTAAGCGCGAGCTTGACGGCGGAAGCGTTCGGGTCGAGGTGGTACGTTCGAAAAAAGTCGACGTGGCATTGGAAGAATTGATAGCCGAAGTAGAGTGGCTGAACGAGCATCCGGAAACGGAAACCACACTGCTGGTATTTCCTACGCTGTTTAAAAGCTTCGATCACTACCTGGATTATGTCGAGCTTGCCGAAAGCCTGCTGGTCGACCTGGGATATGAAGGTGTCTATCAGCTAGCAACCTTCCATCCTGATTACTGTTTTGCCGATGCTGAGCCTGAAGACGCAGCGAATTACACTAACCGCTCGCCCTACGCGATGGTTCATTTATTGCGCGAGGCCAGCGTCGAAAAAGCGATTGCTTTTTACGGTGATACGGAACAAATCCCAGAGCGCAATATTGCTCACTTAACCGAGTTAGGCAGCGCCGCCGCTGAAGAGCTTCTGCAGCGCTGCCTTAAATAACCCGGTGACCTCTCTATGATGTCCTACCAATAAAGCGTGCCTGGTTATCAAGTGGTCACTACAGCGCTTTATACATCACGTAGCTATCGACTAACCCCAGGGATGCGTGCCGATAGGCGTTAGGAATCGTGCCGACAATTGTGAACCCTAGCCGTTGCCACAGGGCGACGGCCACTTGGTTTGTGGCCACCACGGCATTAAATTGCATCGCTGCAAAGCCATGTTGACGTGCTACCTGCTGCGAGTGTTCGCACATCTGGCGGGCAACACCTTTCCCCCTAGCAGCAGGCGTTACCATATAGCCGCAGTTGCAAATGTGTTGGCCAGGGCCTGCAGCGTTGGCTTTTAGATAGTAAGAACCCAGTAACTCGCCTTGAGTATCTTTTACCGCAAATGACGCTTTGGGCTGCTGGCACCACAATCTATAAGCTGCTGCAAAGGTAATGTCAGGATCGATAGCGTACGTTTCTTGAGCACTAACGATGGACTGAAAAGTAGGCCAGAAGACCGTGAAGTCCTCTTGCGTCATAGGTGTAAAGCTAAGTGTGGTCATGGTTTTGGCGTTTCATTAATAAGTTATCGAGCGACGTCCGCCACGATTTCATAGCTACGCAAGCGGTCGGCATGATCATAAAAGTCGCTATTGATCATTAACTCGTCAGCGCCAGTACGCGCCTGAAAGGCCTCTAGCTCAGCTTTGACGGTATCGGGCCCGCCAATAATGGCAGCACCTAGGAACTGGCTTACTTGGGAGCGCTCCATCGGAGTCCAGTCCATCTGCTCAACCGGGGGCAGCGATTGGGTCGGCTTGCCTCGAATAAGGCTAAGAAATTTCTGTTGGGCGGTCGTTGCCAGGTAATGCGCCATGGCATCATTTTCAGCAGCGATAACGGGTAGCCCTACCATGGCATGGGGTTTATCTAAGTGCTCCGACGGCCGGAAGTTATCACGATAAAGCCGCAACGCTTCGAATAAGTATCCCGGCGCAAACTGGGCCGCAAACGCAAAGGGGAGCCCGAGTTTTGCGGCTAGTTGCGCACTATAGCCACTAGAACCGAGTAGCCAGATAGGTACGTGGGTGCCTTGTCCAGGGACGGCTTTCACACGCTGCTGAGGGTCTGCATCCGTTAAGTAGCTTTGCAGTTCATTTAGCAACTGCGGAAAATCATCGACGCCCGCCTGTGCATTGCGGCGCATCGCCTGCATGGTGGCGCCATCTGAGCCGGGCGCACGGCCTAGTCCTAGATCAATCCGGCCTGGGTAAAGTGTTTCTAAGGTGCCGAACTGCTCGGCAATCACCAAGGGCGGATGGTTAGGTAGCATGATGCCTCCACTACCCACGCGTATCGTGGAGGTTTGCCCAGCAACATGGCCAATTAATACGGCCGTTGCTGCGCTAGCGATGCCGGCAATGTTGTGGTGTTCAGCCAGCCAGTAACGCGTATAGCCGAGCTGTTCTGTCCGTTGCGCTAGGGACACGCTGTTGCGAAATGTTTCTTCAGCGCTCCCTCCTTGACGAATCGGTGCTAGGTCGAGCACGGAAAGGGTGGTATTGGCGAGTTGGCTCATGGGGGCACCTGCATTAAAAAGCGTATGGGCGGCTAAATTTACGGCGTTATTTATTAGCACGCTAGGTATTCAGGTGTTATGTGGGCAGGTAAGAAGAAATGCAAGGTGCCATTCTTGCCCGTTCGTAGCGTCGCTTAATCAATGGGTGGCGTTGGCCGAATTAAAATCTCGTTCACATCGACGTGTGGTGGTTGAGAAAGTGCATAAATCACGGCGTTGGCAATATCGCGATCTTCAAGCGCATGCTCTGGTGACTTATCAAAGAAAGGGGTGTCCACCATGCCCGGTTCAATCAAAGTGACGCGCATGCCCGTTCCGCGTAGCTCTTCACGCAAGTTATAGCCTATACCGGTCACTGCCCATTTTGTGGCGCTGTACATCGAGCCTGGAATCGTCGTTCGTCCAGCAGCTGAGCCGGTTAATAGTACATGCCCTTTGCTCCTTTTAAGCGCGGGAAGGCAGGCCTGAAGCGTTAGCCCTACACCGTAAATATTGGTCAGGATCATCTCACGCCAAGCGTTATGATCTGCACCGCTAAAACCGCCGGGAGAACCACCGCGCCCAGCGTTGGCAAAGACTGCATCGATGCGCCCAAATGTTTCAATCGCTTGATCGACCATTGCTTGCTGTTGCGCCATGTCGGTGACATCCAGCGCACACGCCAGCACGTTTTCTGGGCCAAGCTCCTGAGCCAATGCAGTAAGTTTTTCGGTAGAGCGGGCGGCAAGTATCAGCTGATAGCCTTCACGTGAGGCTGCTCGCGCGGTGGCGGCACCAATTCCACTTGAGGCGCCAGTGATCATTAGGACACGGTGCTGCATAGCGTGTGCTCCTAGCTCATTCAGAAAGGGGAGATATAAGAATGGCTAATTGCCCACAGTGTTGCAAATAGCTGTTTCAGCTTGTGTGCGTGTGTTCGTCTTTGCGTTTGAGCATAGATGAAAGGTCGAGTATCGACTGCGCCATATCGGCCATGCTTTTACTGTGATCCATCGAGGTTTTACGTAAAAAACGGTAAGCCTCTTCTTCGGTCATTTCCTGGTGGGCCATGATAAGGCCTTTGGCGCGTTCGATGAGCTTACGTTCACGCAGAGCTTTACGGGTATTTTCCAGCTCATCACTGAGGCCTTGAAGGTGGCTCGACTGGGCATGGGCAAGCTCAATCAGTGAACGTCCTAATGGAGAGGTTAAAGCGCTAGCTGTCAGCTCTCCTAATGGCTGTGTATCGCTTAAGGCAAGAAGCTGCTCACAGGGAGCAAGAGTTGGCTGGTTAAGAGGTGTTTTAGCCTGCTCTAACGTCGCATGCACCTGAGCGATTTTTTGATGACATAGCGCCGTTAATTGGTGGTTTAGGGTGTCTTCAACGGCTTTGATGCTATCAATGCGTAATGTTGTTAGGTCGTACCATGTTTCACTAAGCGTTTTGTTTACGCGGCCCTCTTGATGAGAGTCTTGGCCGGCATGTTGGTAAGCAATATTGCGAAGCTGCTGAATCCCATCGAGTGTTCGCGGCGAAAGAGTCTGCTGCCAAATAAGTTCAGCCTCGGGTGAGGCAAACTCTTCAAAGGTGCCGAAGCAGCGTTGCTGATCGCGTACTAATTGGTGAATCAATTCGCGATGGGCATCGTCGAAATGCCCATGAGTAAAGCCAAAGGCACCACAGGCACGTTCTTGCCCGGCGAGTTCTTTGCCTTGCATAAGGTGGAAAATAGCCACTAGTGCGCGAGTGATATCCGGGTCTACCGAGGTATCTGCTGCTTCAAATACAATGGCGAGAAGCCCACTAATTAAGTGGTTAAAGGCTTGGGTTGCCGCATCGGGAGAGATCGCAAACGAATGTATGGCTTGTCGTAACGCGTTTAGGTCATCCAGGGCAAGCCACACCGCCGCGATCCGCCTGAGTAAGCGTGCTGCTGCCTGTGGTCGTGCTTCTTCGGCAAGTGCTTCTAGCCGCTGGCGCATAACGGTCTCGGCTTCTTGGCTATGCTGTACAAATTCCTTCCGCCGAGAGGCAAACCGTTTACCTTGCGAGACAAGGTAAATCGTCGAAGCACCTCGTTCACGCTGGAGCGCATGGATAAAACCGCTAATGTCGCCAACGATCTCTGAGGTGGTGGCTAAATGGTGCAGGCTATCGATATCGCACCGAAGGGCGGTTAAGAGTAGTTGTTGGGCTGTAGACATAGTGGTTTTCCTTTTACTCCCCGCCTGAGATGAATTCCCCTCTGTTGCGATATGTGCCGCGAAAACATGTCGTCAAAAATCATCGCGGATAAAGCATCCAGAGGGGGAAGTGAGTGCTAACGCAGCGAGAGTGCGCCTGCGTTCGTATCGTTGCCAACCGCATCACGATAGGCAGTTGCTTCTTCAGCTTCTGTGGCATCGCTGAAACGTACTACCAGTACACAAGAAGCAAGCACTAATACGGTAATGCCCAGGTAAAAAAGCCCTTGCTGATAACCAAGACTTTCACTCCGGAACAGAAAGGCGGCGGATACGGCACCGACATTTCCACCCGCCCCCACGATACCGGCAACAGCACCGAGTGCTTTTTTATTGATAAAGGGCACTACGCCAAATGTTGCTCCTTCGGCCATTTGAACAAACAGGCTAAAGACCAGCATGATGCCGATTGCGAGGCTTAAGACATGCATTTGTGAGAAGGCAATGAGCGCTATTCCTTCACATACTAAAGCGATAAACAGCCAGCGGACTCGCCCTTTTAAACCGCCTTGTTTGGCGAACAGGTCTGAAAAGACGCCGCCAAGGGTACGGGCAAAAATATTCATGAGGCCAAATAAACCAGCGATTAAACCAGCGGTCGCCAGGGTCAGATCAAACTTGTCGAAGAAGTAGATAGCGGCAATATTATTGATGGTTAGTTCGACGCCAAAGCAGAGCCCGTAAACAATAAACAGCGCCCATACGCGAATATCTTTTGCAGCGGTCAGAAAGCTTTGTACTGCGCTATTTTCACCTGTGGCTTCGGGTAGCTCGCCGCGGGCGCGCAGGTCGCTAAAGTTGCCATCGGGAGCATCTTGGGTAAACAGCCAATAGCCAATCCCAGTAAAAAACAGTACGACACCAGGCACCACCATCGCCAAGCGCCACCCTAGCGTTTCACTAACACCAAGCATTAGTAGACCTGAGAAGATCAACGGCATCAGGATTTGCGTCGTACCGCCGCCCAAATTTCCCCAGCCAGCACTGGTCGCATTGGCGGTGCCAACGACATTCGGCGCAAACATCATCGTGGTGTGATACTGGGTGATCACAAAGGATGCACCGATGGCTCCGATGGCCAGCCGAGCGAGTAAGAAGGTCTCAAAGCTATTGGCAAAACCTATGCCCATGACGGGCACAGCGCCGAGCATCAACAAACCGGTATAGGTTTTACGAGGGCCAATTTTATCGCACAGTACGCCAATGAGCAGGCGGACAATAACGGTTATAGCAACGGAGGCAATAATGGTATTGCCGATTTGCGTTTGGGTGAGTGATAAGTCTTCACGAACCACCGCCATCAGTGGCGCGATGCCAAACCAACCAAAAAAACAGATATGGAACGCGAACCAGGAGAAGTGGAACGCGCGCATTTGAGGGGTAGAGAAGTTTAATAGCCGAATGCGGTTAGCTTTATTGCGAATGTCCATGGATGGCCTCACAGAGCACGATACGAGTGGGTCAAAACATGGCGCTTGGAAAGGCGCTATGTTGTTAACGAGAACATGCCTTCGCCATTGAAGGGCAGGTTCGACGCACTCGTACCCGTTGGGCCTGGTCCACGCCTACCATCATTCAGTAAGAGTTAAGCAAGTAGTTCGCCATAAGATTATTTTAATTTTAAAATCAGTTTCTTATGTTTATTTGTTTGATAGGTGGAGCGTTGCGGTAGGCGGGTAATGCACCAAGGTGGCGCATCTGCAGCAAAGGCGTGCGGCACGCCAGTGCTGATTATTCGTGCAAATAAACAGCGTCAATATCCAGTGTTGAGCGTTCACCTATCGACTCAAAGTGAGTTTCTAGCCAGCGCTCGGCGGCATCGCGCCCTTGCTCAAACAGGTAACATAGGAATGCCCACTCTGAGTTCATTTTGCTCGATACCGAGAGGTCCTCTAGCGCCTGTTCGCCACTGATACGGTGGAACAGAGCTTGCTGATAGCAGTTTTCGATACCCTGTTCATCCAGTGTGCGCTTAAGCACTGCAATCATGCGTATTTCTTTAATCAGGGCGGAATTAAAGGTAATTTCGTTTAGTCGATTCATTATGGCTGAGGCAGATGTGGGTATTTCTTCTCTGCTGATGGGGTTAATCTGCACCAATAGAATGTCGCGGGCGCTGCACTCTTCCATTAAAGGGAACAGCGCTGGGTTACCCATATAACCGCCATCCCAGTACGCTTCACCCTCTATCTCAACGGCTTGAAATACAAATGGCAGGCAAGCAGAGGCCATCACCGCATCCACACTCATCTCTTCGCGGCGAAAAACGCGCTGCTTTCCGGTGCGAACGTTAGTGGCGGTCACAAATAGCTTAAGCTGCTCACAACGTCTTACACGTTCGAAATCAATATGCTCGGCAATAATGTCGCGCAGTGGATTAATATTGAGAGGGTTCAGTTGGTAGGGGGACACCAGACGGCTTAAAAGGTCCATGGCCACATAGCCCGGTGAATGATCGAGAGACCAGTTTCCGGTAAGCACATCAAGTGGTGAGCGGCGAATTGGACTCGCCATCCCCGCTCGACTAACCGCTTTCCAAAACTGGTGTAACGCTTGGCGAGCTGTCTCTTTGTTACCGCGGGTGAGGGCATCTGCCATGACCACGCCATTCATTGCGCCAGCGCTTGTGCCACTGATGCCCTCTATGTCGATACGGTCATCTTCAAGTAGGCGATCGATGACTCCCCATGTATAAGCACCGTGGGCTCCACCGCCCTGTAAAGCGAGATCTAGCTTTTTGATCTGCGACATTGCTTTCCCTGCTGAGTGAGTGATTAAAAGCGCAGTAACCCACTCAGCATGGCATAAAAGGGCGTGATATGTGTACGCCTGCTAGGCAGGCGAACAGCACTCTATCAAGGTTAATCTGCTAATGGTGAAGGGCGCCCATGTGAAAGGGGAACCTCATAAACAGCATGTTCCATCAATTTATCAAGCTGGAGCGCTAGCTGGCTGCTGGCTTCTTCCATCATGGCCAGCGCCGCAAGCTGGCCATTGTGATCACCTTGGCGGGCAAACTTAAGGGCTTCTAAACCGCTTTCATGAAAACGCTTATGGGGTGCCGCCAGCGCTTTGTAAGCCTCGGTATGCTTATAGCGATGACCGTCCCCCATAAAGTACCAATGCCCAAGCGTACAGTGCTGATGATCTTCTAAGCTCTCTTCCAGATGAGCAGAGAGTAGTTGACTATAAAGGCGGCTTTTCCATACCGCATGCTCGAGTTTGGCGGCGTGTAAATAAGCCGTGGTTGTACTGTGGTGTATGACCTTATACATATGGCGTGACTGATCTATCAACTGCTCAATGACCTGTTCTGCCGATTGGGCGGCGCTGGTGAGTGCCTTTATTTCCTGCTGCTGATAATCTCGGATCTTTGCGTCTTCATTGACTTGCAATGCAGTGCGCTCGACCCACTGCGCTAGCTGATGTGCTAATTGCCGAGAGTGTTCTGATAACGCCTGCAGGTCCTGCACAATCGCTGGCATGCCTGCCGGCTGCTCATGAAAGTGGGCAACTTCCAACGCCGCAGTAATCGCTAGCGCTTGTGTATGGCCTGCATTGTGTCCTAATTCGACACTCAGCTGGCGTATATCGTGGAAGGCTTGCTCTGTCACTAAAGGAGACGATAAATACGCGTCTGTTTGCTGGCAGCGTTGGCGATGTTGTTGCAATGTTTGTGCGCTTTGCTCGGCTTTGTGGAGACGCTCGAAGGTGTCTGTGAGTGTCGATTGCTCGGCTGCAAGGTGCTGAGCATGCACTTCTACGCCCTTGCTCAATGAGCAAAGCATGTCCGCGCCCCTGGCCTGAAGCATGCTGAGTGACTCAACTGGCGTCATCAAGCTGATCGCGCGGCAGTTGTGACGCTTTTTTTCAGCATCCAGTTGGGCATTCAATGTTGCCACTTCCTGCTCTAGGCGATGGATAGTTTGATACGGGTGCATAAAAGCAAACATGGCCAGTACCTGCAAAATAGTAAATAGCTTTTGTGATGTTTTGTCACAAAGTATTGCAGGTAGTTGCTGTGCTTGCCGGAGTTACCTTATATTAATGATAAAAACCAGCCTCTTGTGTTTTATGAGTCTATGTTTCTTAATGTATTTGGATCAGTCTTAAAGACCAGCCTAAAGGCTGGTCTTACAAAGTGAGCAGCTTCGCCGCTCGGCAATTTGGCTAGAAAGATGATCAGCGTTGGGCTAGATGGCGAGCATTGTCGTTTGGGCAGCGCAGAAACTGCGATGTTGCTAACCACTCTTCATCCGGATAGTAGGCAAAGACATACTGGTTCTCTTTTAAACTGTCGATAAGCGGATAAGTGATGTCTTCGCGTACAGCAGGGCAGCCGTGGCTACGTCCGAGTCTACCGGTCTGGGCGATAAAGTCGTCGCTAACATAGTCAGCGCCATGAATCACAATGGCTCGCTCAAACGCGAGGTCGTTCACCTCTGGCTCTAAGCCATCCAAGCGCAATGAATAGCCATTACGACCATAATAACTATTCATTGTGCGAAAGAGCCCGATGCTGGATTGATGGCTTTCGGGGGTATTGGAGAAGACCTCTGCCAACGCATCGCCAGAGCCCTGCCCATGGGAAACCAGCTCTTCAAATAGCAGCTTATGTCGATGTAGGTCAAAGACCCAAAGCCGTGGCTCGGTAGACGGAAGTGAGTAATCAATGACGGCTAAGCGCTCAGCGGTTGGATCAGCACAGCTAAGTGATTGAGCGGCGAGTCGCAGCGCCTCTGGCGTTGCCGATGGCGCTAGTTGGAGTAGTTGATGATGCAAGGGTGAAATGCCGGGTGGCGCGGTAGAAGCGACCTGTGCAAAAAAGCTGGCGGCTTGTAAGGGAAGGCTCAATAACAGCAGTGGAAGCGAAACAATGACGGTAGAAGCACGGAGGTAAAAAAGCATAGAGTGCAATCCTGCAATAGATATCGACGAAGTAGACAGGTAAACGGCTATGATAAATAGATGTAGCGTAATAATGATGAATCGCAATCATAAATAGCGACGATGAATAGTAACGCAAGGAGGAGCGATGAACGAGACAACGTTAATAAGACGATGGGCGATAGGGATGGCCCTGTGTCTGACGCTGGTCCAAGCGCCTCAGTTGGTTACCAACGCGCAAGCTGATACAGGCGCTCTCGAGCAGGCACTTGCTCAGCGTTTAGCGACTCAATCTAGTGAGTTACTGCCTGTTGAAGACTTTTATCAGCAGCTAAACCAGCGGCTCGTCTGGCAAGATAGCAGTCGTGTTGAGGCACTGGTGCAAGCGTTAAATAGCCTTGAAGATGATGGTCTAACGCCTAGTGATTATGACGCAGGTATCCTGCTGAATGCATTTCAGGCTAGCCAGCAAGCAGGTGCGTTGGCGCAAGCTGACTTTGATATTCAGGCAACGACAGCACTTTTGCTTGCACTTGAGCACCTCTCTCGGGGCAAGGTGAACCCAAACGAGGTCGAGCCTAAATGGGATATCCCTAGGCCAGAGCGCCGTTACTCTTTGCTGCGCATTGTTCATGCAGTGGAAAATGGCGATATTCAGGGCGCGCTTGACTATGTAAGGCCCTCGTCAACGGAGTACGCTCAGCTACGTGACGCGCTACGCCAATACCGTACGCTGGCTGAAAAAGGCAGTGTTCCCTATCTGGCAAGTCGAGATGAGGCGTTACGCCCAGGCGATACTAATGAGGATGTACTGGTATTGCGACAGCGCTTGGCCTATTGGGGAGAAACCAACTTGCTGGGGGCGGATAGCAGTGCCTACCCAATGATTGAGGCGCAGTCAGCGGTGAGCAACCAGCGCACTTATGATGCTGAGCTAGAAAGGGCTGTTAAGCAATTTCAACGTCGTCATCAGTTGCAAGAAGATGGTGTTGTGGGTCAGCGCACACGGCTGGCATTGAACACGCCGGTCACGTCGCGTATTGATCAACTGCGTGTCAACTTGGAGCGGGCGCGTTGGCTCAAGCCCACCCAAACCGATGAGCCGCGTGTGTGGGTCGACATTGCGGGGTATCGACTGCACTACACTCGGCCCAATGGTGAGCACTGGGATGCCAGGGTGGTAGTCGGCACACCGCGGCGCGAAACGCCTATAATTCATTCGGCGATTAGCCACTTAACCATCAACCCGTCATGGACGATTCCACCGACCATTATGCGCGAGGACGTTTTACCTCAGGTTAGACGAGATCCAGGCTATTTGGCCCGGCGCAATATCCAAGTGATAAGCCACTCCGGCGAGCGGTTAGACGCTGGTGCTATCGACTGGCAGCGGCCAGGTGCAGTGATGCTGCGTCAAGTGTCAGGTGGCGGTAATCCGTTAGGCCGCGTGGTGGTACGTTTTCCTAACAATGAGATGATCTATCTTCACGATACACCTGCTAGGGGAGTGTTTCAGCGCGATCAGCGAGCGCTCAGTTCTGGCTGTGTGCGCGTTGAAGGCGTAACGGAATTTGCGCAGTTACTGCTTCAAGATAGCGGCAGTCGCTACCAGCTGTCTTCGTTGCTTAACAGTGGCGGGAGTGATCGTAATGTTAATCTTCCGCAGCGTATTCCTGTCGCGCTGCACTACTTAACGGCCTGGCCAAATGCGCAAGGAGAAGTCGAGTTTCGCGATGATATTTATCGCCGTGACGCCGATCTGTTGGCTGCATTGTCACGAGCGGTATAGCGTGATGAGAGGATTGATGGCTAGATTTTTTGTAAGACTGGCTTATCGGCAAGCTTTGTAACGCAGACTTGCTACAAAGCAATAACGCCGCCCGATAAGGGCGGCGTTACTGTTTACTGCAAAGAGAGTCAGAAAGTTACTGCTCTTCTTCTTGACGCTCATAGTTGGCAACACTGATAGTGCCTGTCTCACCGCTATCCAATGCCGCCATCATAGGCTCAGCCTGGCGCTGGAACGCAATCAACGTATCGCCACTAAGGCTGGTGTTTTCAGGCAGCTCTACGTTCATCGCGTTGACAGGGGTGTTGTTGACGATGACCTCATAGTGCAGATGAGGCCCTGTACTCCGTCCGGTGTTGCCTGACAGCGCAATGCGTTCACCCATTTCGATACGCGCACCTTCGCTGACCAGCGGGCGAGAAAGGTGAAGGTAACGGGTTTGATAGCCATTATCATGGCGAACGACAATGTAACGCCCTGCAGCATGATGGTTACCCACTTTCTCCACCCGACCATTGGCGGGAGCAATAACAGGTGTGCCAATAGGCATCGCAAAATCGGTGCCATTATGCGGGCTTATGCGGCCAGTTACCGGATGTTTGCGGCGTGGGTTAAAGTTAGAACTTAGACGGTAATTGCCTTCAAACGGGTAGCGCGAGAAAGCAGGATCTAAGCTACTTCCTTCAGGCGTATAAAAATTGCTATCAGTGGCATTACGCAGAAGCGTCAAGTCCATGCGTTCGCCATCGTACTTAACAGCGAGCACGCGAGAGTCAAATGCTTCTCCATCAATCATGTCTGACTCAACTAGCACTTGAAAGCGATCCCCGCGGCGGCTGTCGCGTCGAAAGTCGAGTTTTTGCTCAAGTAGGTGGGTGAGTTCAGTAACGGCGCTGCTGCTTAGACCCGTTGCCTGGGCCGAGCGTGCAAAACTACCGCTTACGCTGCCCGCGTAGAGACGCTGTACTGCTTCCCCTTGGCGTTCAATAACCGTGGCGGCAAAGTGTTCTTCATCACGCTCTAGCAAGATACCGTCGCGGGTGTTTTTCATCATACGCAGCGACAGCAAACGACCATTTTCATCTAACTTGTAATCAAAACTGTGGCCAGCACGCCAATGCGTAAGCATACGAGGGTCTGGAAGATCCTCTAGCAGCGCCATTACTTCGCTGTAGCCAAGACCTAGCTTGTTCTGTGCCAGCAAGGCGAAGGTCTCGCCCGACTCAACAATATGTGTTTTCCACCTAGGAACGTAGGGCTCGTCCGCAGCAAGTTCCAGCTCGAGAAACGAAATATCACCAAATAGCTCATTGCCATAATCTTCATATGAAGTGGCATCGGCAATTTCCACGGAAGCCGTGTTATCCGTTTCGACAGAAGCCATTTCGACAGAAGCAGTTTTATCAGCTTCGAGCATACCGCTGGAGAGGGTTCCTAGCACCACGGCGATATGAAGCGCGCTGTCATCCAGCTGGGCGCTAATGTGAGGTTGTGTCGTGTCGCTCGCCATTGAGGCTTCGGCGCTAGGAATGACATCCAGATCGACAATTTCTTTAGCAGCAAGGTCGTGCAGCGGAATATTCTCCCGCGTGGCATCAATCGCGCGGGAAGCGCGATCAATGGCTTCAGCAACAGGGGTGCGTTCTTGGCGCAGTGAGGGGACCCCAGGAGCAGAGTCGCTGGGAAGCGGTACAAGCACGCTTTCCAGTGGTGTATGAGCGTGGTTTAAATCGTGGTAGGTCGTAATTAACTTTTGTGTGCCCAGCACAGTGACCATTGTAGCCACGGGTAACAGTAACAATTTATGCGTGCGGGGCAGCGAATGAAGAATTCGCAACATGGGTAAATGGGCCGCCGAGTTCGTGATAAATGAGTAACATGAAAGAAAGTAAGCCCAGGAACCATACCCCATGAGGGTAAGGGTGAACAGACTGTATGCCTGTACACTAAATGTACTTCATTGAAATACGGAGGTAATAAGCAAGTAAATCTGTTTATGAACGCCGTTCGCTAAAAAAAGTAACTTCGCGATAGCCGTGTTAGGGCTAAATGGGCAGACTAATTAACCATAGGGAGGTGACGCTAAGCAACATTTTCCACCAAATTTAAAAGTTAAATTAATTCCACAATGCTTTTGTATTAGATGTGTATTATTTTTGTCAAAAAAATTAGGCGACTTGAAAGCCAACCATTCGTCATCTGGTGGCCTTTAGTGGTTTGTTAAGAAAGCTTAGTGATTGGTGGTATGAGGCGCTGTCTTTTTTTGTAAAAAATTGTTTCTTTGTCGTGTTTGGCAATTTTAGTGTCGATTAACCGCGACTAAAGGAAAAAAGTTAGCTAGCCCCCTTGGTGGCCTGATACCTAGGAATAATTGTTTGCAAGCAAGTACTCAGCGCTTTTTCCTGGCATTCTATATGGGTTTTTCGAAGATCAAGTGGACTATTTCGCTGTTTAGCGTCGAGGGAATCGAAATGTCTCGAGTAACTCTTGCACAGTGGCAGATGCTGGCAGCCGTCGTTGACCATGGTGGGTTTGCGCGGGCGGCCGAGGCTATTCATAAAAGCCCATCTACGCTTAACCATGCCGTGCACAAGTTAGAAGAGCAGTTGGGTGTTCAGGTGTTAGAGCCGGTAGGTCGGCAGGTACGCCTAACTGAGGCGGGCGAACTCTTATTGCGCCGAGCTCGCCAGTTAATTGAGAGTGCCGCTTCTTTAGAAGATGTTGCTACCCGTTTGGCTGCAGGCTTGGAAGCTGAAATCGTGGTCGCTATTGATCAGATTTTTCCAGCCGCTGCCCAATCGAAAGCGCTTGAGCGTTTCTCAGAAATGTATCCTCAGGTCAGAGTGCAGTTGCATGAAAGCGTGCTAAATGGTGGTACGGAGATGCTCCACGATGGCCGTGCCGATCTCGTGGTTTCAGGCATTGCAGCTCAGGGGTATTTAGGTGAACCACTGGTGAACGTGCGGTTTATAGCCGTGGCACACCCAAGCCATGAATTACACCAGCTTAGCCGCTCGCTAGACTTGCGGGACCTAACCCAGCATCGCCAACTGGTCGTGCGTGATTCAGCGCTACGCCAGTCGACTAATTCCGGTTGGCTGAAAGCGGAGCAACGATGGACGGTGAGTCACTTAAACACGTCTTTAGATATGTTGAAGCGTGGATTAGGGTTTGCCTGGATGCCAGAAACCCGTATTGCTGATGAACTTTCAAGTGGGCAACTCAAACCTCTGCCGCTGAGTGCCGGTGGGATACGTATGGTGCCCATGCAGTTGATATTCAGAGACCGAGATCGCGCTGGCCCTGCAGCCCACGCGATGGCGCAGGCATTGAAGCAGGGGGTGAGCGAACTCTGTCCTAAGGATTCGATTTCATCGAATGAATCGCCGTAAAACATCCGCTTGAGCATCGGGGAAGCGGGCGTATGCTAGACGCCATCAGCTTTATTAATGCGTTTACTACATACGATTATTACAACAGGGGACCGCCCGATGGGACTGCTTGTTAACGGCGAATGGGTTGATCAGTGGTACGACACTAAGAAGCATGGTGGGGAGTTTGTTCGCGAGTCTGCTCAGCTGCGCGACTGGGTGGGCGACGATACCATGAGGGAAGTACTGTCAGGCGGTGCTCCGTCAGACAAACAGTGGCAAGGGCAGCGCTACCCCGCACAAGCAGACCGTTATCATCTTTATGTCTCTTTAGCTTGTCCTTGGGCGCATCGAGTTCTGATTATGCGCAAATTAAAAGGGCTGGAATCACTCATTGGTGCTTCTCATGTTAGCCCTTTGATGCAGGATAAAGGTTGGACGTATAACCAAGCTGAGGGCTCCAGCGGGGATCCTGTTAACCACGTCGACTATCATCATCAGCTCTATACGATGAGTGACTCTACCTATACGGGACGCGTCACCGTGCCGCTGCTTTGGGATAAGCAACGTAGCGCAATAATCAATAATGAGTCAGCTGATTTGATACGCATTTTTAATCAAGCGTTTGATGAGCTGACCGGTAACGATTTAGATTTTTACCCTGATGACCTGCGCAGCACCATTAACGACATCAACGACGATGTGTATGAGCACATTAATAACGGTGTCTATAAGTCGGGCTTTGCGACGGATCAGCAGGTGTATGAAAAGCATGTGCAGGCGCTGTTCGATGCCTTAGATCGAATGGAAAAGCGTTTGAGCGAGCATCGTTATCTAGCGGGGGAGTGGTTAACAGAGGCGGATATTCGGCTTTTCACTACGCTGATCCGTTTTGATGCTGTCTACTACGGTCATTTTAAGTGCAATTTAAAGCGTATTGAAGATTATCCAAATCTAGCAAATTACGTTCGCGAGCTGTATCAGTGGCCGGGCATTGCAGAGACCGTCAATATGGACCAGATAAAACGCCACTACTACTACAGCCATGACAAGATTAACCCTACACGCATTGTGCCTGCTGGACCGCTATTGGAGTTAGAGCGCTCTCATGATCGTGAGCGCTTGCCAGGGCAGGGCATCCGTCGTCGGGCTTCATAATAGTTGATAAGCAGAGAGCTTCTCAGAAATTGCCTCTCAAATCTTGTTACTAACCAATGAGCCACCCAGTTGCTGGGTGGCCCATTTGGCTAGTTAAGCGCTAGCTTGAACGATTTAAGTTACTGGTTGTCATTAACGGCTTCGCGAGTAGTCTGCCAAGCGCTTTGGGCGCCTTCTTTGGTCGTTTGCCACGCATCGCGAGCACTGTTTTTAGTCTGCTCCCACCAATCACGATTATAGGTAGGGAAGGATTCGACTTCCTCTTGGGAAGCCTCAAGCATAATACGGTGCTCGGTACCACCATCACTCTCGGTATGGGTTTCCAGGGTAAACTGATCGGTATTAATCACAATTTCACGACCACCCAGACCCAGAACTGCGCCGCTTTCAACGACTAACGCTGAAATGCGCATTTCTTCATCAAAAAGAATATCTTCCACTTCACCTATTTCTTCACCAGAACCACCAACAAAAAACACCTCTGCATCCATGATGTCATCTGCAGAATACATGCCTTGGGGTTCAGTTGAGGCCTGAACACCAAAGGCTAAGCTGCCTAAAAGGGCGGTACTGATAGCGGTGGTAAGCATTGTCTTACGCATAGCATCTCTCCGTGTAGCTATTAATGTGCGGTTTAATTAGACGACAAACGTTAAAGATCGTTCGCCCATTGATCAGCACGGCGTTCGGCTTCTTCCCGCTCTATGCCATATTTCTGCTGTAACTTGCCAACAAGTTGGTCTTTCTTGCCGCCAATCTGGGTAAGTTCATCGTCAGTTAGTTCTCCCCAGCTTGCACGAGCTTTTCCTTTCATTTCTTTCCAGTTGCCTTCAATTTTATCCCAGTTCATAGCATCACTCCTTGAAGTTAGTGAACATCGTTAGGCACCTCTCAGGTTAGACGAACAGGGAGTATCTGCAAGCCAGACTATTAAAAATGGTTAAAGTAAAAAAGCTGGTCATGATCGGCTGGCGGTGTTAGGATGCGCCCTCCTCGCATGTGTTGACCCCTCCATCACGACGATAAGCGATTTCCTGCGTAGCTTTGACTACGAAGTGAAGTGCTTGCTGGAACATCTTGCCAACTGCAGATGTTCATTGCTGTGAAGATGGCGCGCCTCCAGCATTTCGCCAAACGGGTGAAATCGGCGCAGAAGGTCGCCACAGCGGTTAGCCCGCCTATGCGATGTTTGCTAACCGAATGCTAGGTGCGACCGGCGTCTCCGACTCCACTGATGATAATATCCGCCTTGCGGATCCTTGTTCATTAATAGGCATTGTCACGCGTATTAACGAGCAGAGTCAGAGACGCTTACGATGTTTTTTGCCGGAAAAACCGGCCTACCAAGGTGTGATTAATGACCTCGACTTCTGTCGCTTCGCCGAGCTTCGGCGATCTTGCTCTGTTGCCTGCCGTTCTCTCTGCTGTTGAAGCACAAGGCTACGAAATTCCCTCGCCGATCCAGGCGCAGACAATTCCTGCGTTGCTGGAAGGCCGCGATATGCTGGGCCAAGCACAAACCGGCACCGGCAAAACTGCTGCATTTGCATTGCCATTGTTATCGCGTTTAGAACTTACCCGTCGCGAGCCTCAAGTACTGGTTATGGCTCCGACCCGTGAACTTGCCCAGCAGGTTGCTGCGTCGTTCAGTAAATATGGCCAAAACCTCAAGGGCCTTGAAGTCGCTATCCTTTGTGGCGGCCAAGAGTACCGTGAGCAGTTAGGCGCGCTAAAGCGCGGTGCCCAGGTTGTTGTTGGCACCCCTGGCCGTATTATCGATCACCTTGATCGCGGTAGTCTGAAACTCGATGGCCTTTCGGCACTTGTGCTGGATGAAGCTGACGAAATGCTGCGCATGGGCTTTATCGACGACGTAAAACGCGTGGTTGCCGATACCCCTAAAGATGCTCAGCGTGTGTTCTTCTCGGCAACGCTGCCGACTGAAATTGAACGCATTGTTAACCGCTATTTGGTTAACCCGGTGAAAGTCGCGATTGAGTCGCGTACGACGACCGGTGAAAACATTGAACAGCGCATTGTACGCGTCGATGGTGGCGCTAAGCTTGAAGCGTTGGCACGTATCCTTGAAGTTGAGCCGGTTGATGCCGCTATTGTTTTCGTGCGTACTCGTGCCGCTTGTACCACGCTGGTTGAGCAGCTAACAGCGCGTGGCGTTAATGCCGCAGGCCTGTCTGGCGATCTAGACCAAAGCCTGCGTGAGCGCACCATTACACGTCTCAAGCGTAGCAAGGTTGATGTGCTAATTGCGACCGACGTCGCTGCTCGTGGTCTTGACGTCCCGCGTATTACGCACGTTATCAACTACGATCTGCCACAAGACGCAGAAGCCTATACCCACCGTATCGGTCGTACCGGTCGTGCGGGCCGTAGCGGTATCGCAATTACGTTCGCTGGTTTCCGTGAAGGCCGTAAAGTGGGCTGGATGGAGCAGGCTACCGGTCAGAAAATGACGGAAATGCCGCTGCCAGACGAAGCAGCTATTCGCGCCCATCGTGATGACGTGTTCCATCACCGCGTTGTAGCGGCCCTGACCAAAGGTGCTGAAGAGCAGCGTGCACTGGTTGAACGCCTAGTAGAAGAAGGCCATGATGCCATTGAATTAGCCTGTGCTTTTGCCGCGATGGCGCGTGCTGATGAAGCGCCGATTGGTCGCTTGCAAGCCCCGCGTAAAGAGCGTGCCCCGCGCGATGGCGCGTCTGGTGGTAGGTCCGGTGGCCGTCGTGAGCGTTCAAGCGCACCTAGTGAAGGTATGATTCGTTACCGTGTTTCTGTTGGCCATAAGGATGGCGTTAAGCCTGGTCAGCTGGTGGGTGCACTGGCGAACGAAGGTGGCATCGAAGGTGCGCGTATCGGTCGGATCGATATCCGCAACGCTTTCTCGGTAGTTGAGCTACCCAGTGGCCTGCCTTCCACTATTCTGGCGAAAATGGCACGTGCTCGTGTCGCTGGTCGCCCGTTAGAAATTAGTGAAGACAGCGCGCCTGAGCGTGCTCCACGTCGTCGTCGTGATGACGGCGATGCGCCGATTCGTCGCCGCGAACGCGCTTAAGTTATTGTGCTTAAGTTATTGTATAGCGCCATAGATAGATAATGGTGCTTTAAAACGACGTTTAACGATCGTTCTATCCCCTTACGCCTAGCGGCTTAAGGGGATTTTTTTGCCTGTTATTGCTGCTGAGAAGTTGAGCTACGTTAGTATGATGATGGTTCAGTAAAAGGAGGCTGCATGGACGCACCGCTACATGACTGGAATTTAGCTCCAAAAGAGGCCGTAGCGCTGCAAACAGTGCTCGCGAAACGACTTGAAACCACGGATCGTATCGGCTCTGTAGAGCACATTGCTGGGGTCGATATTGGGTTTGAAGCGGACGGTGAGATCACTCGTGCGGCAATTGTTGTCCTGAAATGGCAGCCTGACACCCCACAACATCTAACGATGGTAGAGCAGGTGGTTCATCGTGAGCCAACACGGATGCCTTATATTCCCGGGCTGCTCTCTTTTCGCGAGATCCCGGCCGCCCTGGAGGCATTCGCAAAACTTGCGATCACACCCGAACTGGTAATGGTCGACGGGCAGGGGATTGCGCATCCTCGGCGGCTGGGTGTCGCTGCCCACCTGGGGCTATGGCTAAATTTACCGACGATCGGCATCGCTAAGTCGCGCTTAACGGGGCAGCATGAAGAGGTGGGAAACACGCAGGGAGACTGGGTGCCGCTAACGTCAGGTAACGAGGTGATTGGTGCTGTGCTACGCTCGCGGAAAAATGTGAAGCCAGTGTTCGTATCGCCTGGACATCGATTATCCCTTGAAACATCACTGGACTGGGTGGTGCGCTGTTTAGGACGCACCAAGTTACCAGAACCCACGCGATTAGCGGACCGACTTGCGTCCAGGCGTGACCAAAAGCGGCTTACGTAAAGCTCAGGAAATGGCGCAGTAGGCTAGAGGCTGCTTGAGTGTCAGTGATGGCGTTAATGAGTTCGTCAGGATTGTCGCCTTGGTCGCGCAATGCGGCTTTCTGACGCTCGATATAAGCATACATCACTGGTTGGGTGAATTCTGGATGAAACTGCACGCTCCATTGGCGGGGGCCATAACGTAGTGCCTGATGAGCATCGTGGCAGTTATGCGCCAACACCGTGGCGTTGGGTGGCAGCTGCATGACCGACTGGGCGTGGGTTAGGTGAGCCGAGAAGTGGGTGGGGAGCTTGCTAAACAGAGGGTCTTGATGACCTGCTTGGGTCAACTGTACTTTGCGGGTTCCTGACTCTCTGCCTGCAGGGTGGTAATCGCTAATACCGCCGAATGCTGAAGCCATCAACTGGTGGCCGTAACACACACCAAGCATCGGGACGTTCTCGGCTAACGCCTGCTCAAGCCAAGGTTTTAGTGCTTCGCTCCATGGCTCCTGTTCGCTCACCATGCTGTGGGAACCCGTGAGCATAATGCCGGCGAATGAACTGGGGGGAGGAGGAACGCCTTGTTTGCGCGCATCCCAAACCCTGAGTGACAGGTCGGTCGGTAGTGACGTCGAAAGCTGATTGATAAAGAGTTGCTCGAAATCACCGTATTGATCGACCACTTCAGGGAAAGCATCACCGGTTTTGATAATAACTAAAGAGGCCATGGCGTTCTCGTTATCCTGTCTAAGGTAAGGAAGGAAAGGTTAGCCCCGTTAAGGCATTACCCTGTAAGGTGATAGCTCTCACCATACACTTTTTTCACTTTATATTAGGAGCTTAATATGCAACAGATAACCCGTGCTGGCGAGCCGATGGATGTGGCGGGAACGTTACCTACTCCGGGTCAAACTGCGCCGCTGATGACGCTTACCAATGCTAATTTAGAAGATGTTACCCTCGATACGTATTCGGGCAAGCGCAAAGTGCTGAATATTATTCCGAGTGTCGATACGCCCACTTGTGCGGTGTCTACTCGACGGTTTAATGAACTCGCCGCGCAATTGGATAATACCGTGGTACTGGTGGTGTCTGCTGACCTGCCATTTGCGGCCAAGCGTTTTTGTGGCGCAGAAGGGTTGGATAATGTTGAAACCTTGTCTACCTTCCGCCATCGAGAGTTCCAAGAAGCTTGGGGCGTCGCATTGGCGAATAGTGCAATGGAAGGATTGTGCGCCCGTGCCGTGGTAGTGCTCGATGCAGATAATCGCGTGTTGCACAGTGAGCTGGTCAGCGAGCTGAAAAATGAGCCTGGTTATGAGGCCGCGCTGGCAGCCTTAACAGGCTAGTCAGAGGCAGTACGTAGGTTGCTAGTGTGTATCTTGTTTCGCTGCCGCCACCAGTGCACTAATTAAACGTTGCTGGGGGCGGTTGAAAATAAGCCACTCAGGATGCCACTGCACGCCAATTAGAAAATCATGTTTGGTGGACTCAATTCCCTGTACTAGTCCGTCCCGGTCGCGGGCGACAATATTGATGCCGTTACCTGCCTGATTGACCGCCTGGTGGTGCAGGCTATTCACGCGACACCATGTGACGCCTAATAGCTGATAAAGCTTGCTCCCTCCGACAATATCCACTGTCTTGCGCGGTAGCACAGTGCGCCGTCGTTTCAGGCCTTCGTGGGTGGTGTAAATATCAGGGTCGAGGGTGCCACCTAAATGGACATTGATTAGCTGAGCTCCCCGGCAAATTCCCAATACGGGAGTGTTTTGTGGAATAAATCGGCCGAGTAGATTGAGCTCTAGTTCATCGCGGGCTGGGTCTAGCCGCACATCCAGCTGTACTTCGCCGCCGTAAAGATGTGCTTGAATATCATCACCGCCACCAATAATTAGCCCGTCAAGGTGGGCAGGCAAGGCGCGTGAAGGGGACAAGCGAAGCGGGTTGCCGCCATGTCGCCATACGGCGAACCAGTCAAACCACCACGCTAGGTGGCTTTTTTGATCAGAGGTAGTAATCCCAATAAGTGGTCGAGACATGCTGGCACGTTCTCACTAAGGCAGTGTGTTTAGGATGACTTAAATAGGCCAAGCAGCTTCGTTTTACAGCGTTTCCACCAAGGTTGGCTGTGTTCAGCAATATACTCATCGCAGCGAGCACGCAGCACGTCACTGTTTGCGGCGAGCTTTTCTACCTCAACCCAGCGATTCCACTCTACAACCGACCCCCAGCCGGGCTGAGAAAGCTGCGCATTGGGTAGCCGGTAATGAAATGTCGGGCGTGGTTTAGTGAGTTGGCTATGCAGCAGCTCATTGGGGTGGTCAGGACGCAGGTGCGCAAACAACGGCAGTAAATCCAGCTCTCGATTGCGTGTTGAGTTATAGCGCAGATAGTCATCGATAAACGTATCTAAATCAGGCTGATAACCAGAATCCAGGACTTTAAGAGCGTACTCTTTATGAAATGGATTGGCGTGAGGCAGTACTTCACGAGTAATGTCGACTTTGATTTCATCGCGCAGCCAGCTGGCGAGAAGCAAGTAGGCGCGCATCATGGCTAGAAGGTAATCAACCTCAAACCGTTCTACTTCAGGGTTGAGATGCAGCCCAAATCCATAGAGCAAACTGGCATCCGTACCTTTCGCGCCCTTGTCGCGCAGGGCACTAAATAGTTGGTCTAGTTCAGCTAACTTATCCCAGGGGATCGGCGGACAGACAATTTCCGTAGGCACTAGGCCTGTTACCATGTCGCCAATCAGTTCGCGGGTTTTTTGATGGAACTCTATTCGTCGATGGTGCTGCTGGCGTGCCCATTCACTGTCGCTTTCATGGTGTTCTTCCAGTAGCGTCTTATCGGGATGAGCATATTGGGTATCCAGCTCAATACCGAACTCGCCCCATCGAGTCGCTTCCACCAGTAGCCGATGGGGACTTACCACGTTAAGCTCACCCCCAAATAGTTCGCGTACCAGTTCAGCGGTATCATGCGGTGGAAGTCCGGCGAATTCGATTTCCACACCGACACGCCTTATTCTTCCATCACTATTTGTGCGCTTAGGAGGGGCTTGCAGCGTCATCTCGGTATCCTTGAGGTGAACGTTTAAGCCAACAGCCTATCATAGTCACGCATTAAGGCTGAGCGTATAAAGTTAAGTAAACGCTAACTAATCGGCGTGCTATGCCGGTTTATTTTCGGGAGTCAAGCGTGCGACAGCACTGGACAATCAATATCGTGTTAGGCGTTTTTTTGACGCTACTCATAGGTGTGATGACCTTCGCACAGGCGCAGAGCGTTTCTTTGCCAAGCCTGGGGGGAGGCAATGATGCATCAGAAGAGCAGAGTGTCAGTAGTGAACGCTTCCAAAGCTCGCTTAGCGATGTGATCGCAATGCTGGAGAATGAAGAGCAGCGTAGAGCGCTGCTCGACTCTCTGCGTGAATTGCAGCTTGCCACCGAGGCTAGCGAAGAGGACAAAATCGTTCATCAAGGCCTGCTGGGCGCATTAGCCGATACGCTGACCGATATTGGTGAGCAAGCTCAGGCGGGTGACTCGCCGGTTGATGAATGGTCGCGACAATTGGTTCAAGGAGCCGCCGACTTACGCGCATTAAATGATGGTGCTGATCAGGGGGAGGCATTACGCGAAGTGGCCGAAGGCGCCGTCCTTGGTGTTATTTGGGGGACGCTGCTGGTCGTCATGATTGCGTTTGGGCGTTTGATCGCCACACGACGAGAATGGCCGCTTGATTTGCCTCGAGACCCGAAAGCATGGTTATTGGCAGTGCACTTTTTACGCCGCATGCTGCCTTGGGCACTGTCATTCGCGATTACCCTTGGGATTGGGCAGATATTACCTTACAGCCCGGGCCGAACGGTTGTGTTGGTTCTGGCTTACGTTTGTGTGTGCGGTCGCGCGTTGTCGGTAGTGATTGAAACGGTTATTGCGTTTTTCAGCCGCGGCCATCGTTTTACAGCGGTACAGGTGCTGCAACAGAAAGCCTTGCGCGGTCTATTTGTCATTGGCGCATTAATCGCCTTGGGCGATGCGGTGAACTCCACCCGCTTGGTTGAGCTGCTGGGTAGTGAGCTTTCCAGCTTAGTGTCGGTGCTTGCGAATATGTTGGCTGCGCTGCTTTCAGCACGCTTTATCTTTAAATTTAAACGACCTGTTCGCCATTTGATCTGTAACCGTCCTTACAAGCAGCGCCGTGATGCCAGTGCCGCCGTTGAGATGATCCGTGGGCTTGGCGGCCTTTGGCATATTCCTGCACTGCTGATGGTCGGTGGCTCATTACTGGCGATCTTTATCACCGTGGGTGATGTGGGTACAGCGCTTGCGCGCTCGATTATCTCGGCAAGCTTATTAGTGTTGACGTTAGTGGTAACGGGCTTGTTGAGACGTCAGTCAGAGCGCTTGGGTAAACGCCGTCATCGGCGTCGTTACAGCCAATATCGTAAGCGTTTAGAGCGCTTTGGCTTTGTCCTTGCCCACCTTTGCGCCTGGATGGTATTTGCTGAACTGTTTATGCAGGTTTGGGGCAGTTCGCTGTTTGGCCTTGGTCAGCAAGCGGTAGCCAGTGCCCGCATTGGCCAAGCCTTGATAAGTCTGGGGGCAACGGTGCTGCTGGCTTGGCTGGTATGGATCTTTGCTGATACGGCTATTCAGCGGGCGCTAACGTCATCCGCGCGCTCTCGCGGTAGGCGAGTGAATCAAGCTCGGGCGCAAACCATCACGCCGATGATCCGTAATGTTATTTTTGTGACGATTTTGATTATTGCGGTGATTGCCGGGCTAGCAAACCTTGGTGTTAATGTCACACCACTACTCGCGGGTGCGGGTGTTATCGGTCTGGCGATTGGTTTTGGTGCCCAAACGTTAGTTCAGGATTTAATCACCGGGATCTTTATTCTGATCGAAGACTCCCTGGCGGTGGATGACTTCGTGCAGATAAATGGCCATATGGGGACCGTTGAGGGCTTAACGCTACGTACTGTGAAGCTGCGTGATTTAGATGGCGTTGTCCACATTATTACCTTTAGTCGTATTGAGTCGATTCATAACATGTCGCGTCAGTTCGGTATTGCGCTGATGCGGATTCGTATCCCTTATGCGATGAAAATTGATGATGCAATTACGCTGATGCAAGAGACCGCGCAAGAGTTACGCAAAGACCCCATGATGCGTCACTATATTTGGTCGCCTTTAGAAATGCAGGGTGTGCAGGGCTTTGAAGATGGTTGTCCTATTTTGCGCATGCGTTTTCGTACAGCACCCGAAATGCAGTGGGACGTATCGCGAGCTTTTAACCTGTTACTGAAGCAACGCATGGAAGCGCAGGAAATCGATCTAGGCGTACCGCGTCTCAGTGTCAGCATGGAGGCGCGTTCAGAAGATAGTCGGCAAGATCGTAAGCCCGATGAGAGTGGTAGGGAAGAGCCTGCAGGGAAAGAGCGCAGCGGCACGGATTTCACGCTCAATGAGCCGGGTGACAAGAGCTGGGGAGGGGATAGTAGCGATGAAGGCGGCGATAGCCCACGTAAACGTCCCGCGCCGCCAAAACCCGCCCCGCGCCCGACAGAAGCAGAACTGCGCCGAGGCGAGCGTGAGCGGACAGAAGCGTCATCCCGCGCTAAGCCCAAGGCCCAAGGCGAGCCCAAAGGCGAGACCTATGCCAACACCTATGGCCAACAAGGCGACGAGTAGCCATGGACCCTTGAAACGCCGCCAGCGGTTATAAAGTGATACCGCAAGGCTAACGCGATCAATCAGCTCATCATGGCGCGAAATAGCATGATCGGGTGGCAGGGAAAAGTCGTTTGCCACATCGCCTTGCCAATGAGCGCCGTGGGTGAGCCCAAGCCTTGCCCGCAGTTGTCCTATGTCGCTGACGGTTTTATGGAGCTTGTTATAAGCGTCGCGGTGTTCGGCAACGCCAAGTACGGTTTCAGCGTCCTGGCGCAACGCGCTGTTTGGGCAGCGGGCCACCGCGCTATTGATTTCTTGGTCACTCGCGTCGGGTGTTAGTGTCAGTCGTTGGTACAAATCGCGCATAATGTTCGAGTCGATACTCGCTGTCGGTTTGGGTGCCTGGCTCTTAATCGTTAACAGTAGGCTGATCAGGGGTTTTGCATCAAATAATCGTAGGCGCTTTTGATGCGCTGAAAGCGGGTTGATGCCAGTGCTACTTGATGTTCACTACCCGAATAAAAACGGTCAGGGTGATGCAGCTGCGCCATGCGGCGATAGGCACGGCGGATATCGGCACGATTAGCCCCGGGTGTTAGCCCTAAGACTGCCAGCGCCCGAGTGTGGCGATCGGCTGGTGAAGAGGGGCGCTCGTGCTGTTGGCGACGGGCTTCTTCCTGGCGCTTCTGCTCTTGTTGCCAGCGCTGACGCTGTTGGGCCTGTTCTTGGCGTTTGCGGCGCTCTTGTTGTTTATCCTGTTCCCGCTTGTTCTGTTCCTGCTTTTTCTGTTCCTGCTTGGCCTGCTGCTGTCTTGCCTTCTCGCGGTGTGCTTCATCCTGTTGGCGTTGCCTATTCTGCTGCCTTTGTTGCTGCCTTTGTTGCTGTTGCTCTTGATTAGCACGCTGGCGCTCTTCCGCTTCTTTTGCTTTCTGCTCAGCCGCCTGTGCCTCACGAACTTTGCGCGCGTGATATTCTGGATCGTGAACCTGCCAGTAAGCATCTCGACTGGGGTCCTCCGCTGATTGCAGTGGTTTGCCCGTTAACTCATTAAAGAGAGTGCTGAATGTGGCCGGCGTGACATTTAGCAAATCGGCGAGAAAGCCCAGAATATAATGATTACTCAAGGATAGCTCGCCATCGTCGGTGGCTAACGTGATCGCTTGGTAAAGTATGCTGAGACTGCGCTCGTTGGAACACTCTTTGCGCACAACCTCGGCCGCTAGCTGAATGGCTTGAAGGTCTTGACTATGAGCAATGCTCATCACTGGCCCAAGTTCGTGACCGTGACGAAATTGCGCGGTAACTTGAGCCAATCGGCGTCGCCGCTGGCCTTCTGACACCTGCTGGCGATGTACAAGCACCCAGGCTAACAGTAGTAGTGTTGCCGTATCCACTTGACTGCGGCTCTTTAGCAGCAACAGCTCAAAGGGTGAAAAACGGGCAATGGACATTCCCTGGCTCCAAGGCAAAGAGGTTAGCCGTAGAAGTGCTTTAACGGCCATCCTGATAATGATTGGCCATGGTATATCATCGCGTTACGCAATGAAGTAGGAGATTCGTTAGGTGATCAATGTTGAGCGTAAAAATAGCTTCCAGCTGAGGCTCACTCGACGGCTCAAGGAAGAAACGTCCCACACGCTCGATGTTTACCTATTTGTACCCAAAGAGCTTGGGCTTAGCACTCATGTCATTTCAGAAGAGGCGTTTTATCACGGCGCGATCAGCGTTTCACGCACTTACTACAGTGACGAGTACCATTTACCGCTGGTCCATAGCCGTTTAGCGAGCCGTAATCAGTTAGGTAGTGATTCCTATCGGTTGAGTTTAAGTTTGTACGCTTACCAATACGTTGGGGCGTTAGAACGAACGACTCAGGCAATGCTGGTCAGCGCTCGAAAACTACGCCATGCAACTAGCGATCAGCGCCAGGAGAGCGGCGAGCTTCAAGAGCTTGCCGATTCGCTCCGTGATCAGCTGTATGAAATGAGCGATTTGAGCGAAGGCATTCTAAAACGCTTACGGCGCAATTCGCCCACCGACGAGCGGCTCTATAAGTACTTTGCCAACATCGATAATTACCTTTCCTGGTTTACCGAACAACAACTGTTGGCATTGGTAGCGCATATGCCACGTGGTGGCGAGTTTAGCGAGATAAAGCGTCGCTTTATCATCGTCTGCCAGCGTGAGAGCAACTATCGAAAAGAGCAGGAGTATAACGCTGAACGGGTGATGGACGACCCTACTCGGATGTCGAATAAAATGCGCTTGCTAAGGCGGCTTATTGAACACCCAATTACACTCAAACAGCGTGCTCTAGAGCTTGGGAGCGGCGAGCAGAAAGCAGTCAAAGCATTGGCGACTGCAGTGGTAATGACGTTTGTTTCGCTTGGTGTGCTCCACTTACGCAGCGCACTGGGCGATGTCACTGCGTTGTTTGTCTTGGCGTTGGCGCTGCTTTATGCGATGCGGGAGGTGTTTAAAGACGATCTGCGTAACACGTTATGGCGCTGGCTTCGGCGCGGAAGGCCAAAGTGGCGGCGGCAATATATCGACCCCACGCGCAATCAAGCGGTGGGTCGGCAGTTAGAGTGGTTCGACTATAAACGCTATGCCGCACTAGATACTGATATTCAGCAAATGCGCCGTCGCACGGTCGCTCAGCGTGAAGAAGAAGTACTTCATTACCGTTCCAGCTCACGTATGTCGCCCACCCGCTTTTTAAGCGGTTATGAGCATACCCGTGAAACGCTGCATATCGATCTTTCCATGCTGACGCGCTTAATGAGCAAAGAGAAGCACTTTATTTACCGTCTGAAGGAAGGGCAGGCCGTTAGAGAAAGCGTCGAGAGACGTCACCTGTTTAACTTGGTCATTCGCGAGACGGGGAGTGAGGACACAACCTATCTAGCTCGCTGGAAAGTGGTCGTCAGCCGTTCTGGGATTGTCGATGTCGAGAAAGTCGCTGAGGAAAGCGTAGCAAAAGTCAGCAAATAAACTGCGTTGGATCAATAGATGTGCACTGAGGCTAAGCTTGCATAGCGAAATCACCCGGAGCGCACTAGTCTCAAAAGGGAGGCAATATAATTTGCGACTGCGACCCTGTCGCCAGGAGGATATCGTGCAAGCTATTGATATTATGACACCCAACGTGGTGTGTGTAGACCCCGACGCAAATGTGCGCGATATAGCGCAGTTACTACTCGAAAACCGCATCAGTGCCGTACCGGTCGTCGATGATGAGCGTAGAGTGTTAGGTATCGTGAGCGAAGGCGATTTGATGCGTCGAGTGAAAGATGAAGCGGACGATAACCACTCTTGGTGGCTCTCGCTCTTCAGTGGCGGAAAAGACCCGGGGGCATATATTAAATCCCATGGGCGTAAGGCGCATGAGGTAATGACACCCAACCCATTAACCGTTGAAGAGCATGCACCGTTGCATACCATCGCTCGTTTGCTGGAGAAGCACCACATCAAGCGGGTACCAGTGGTGCGCGACGGTAAGCTCGTTGGTATTGTCAGTCGCGCGAACTTACTTCAAGGGATTGCTAACGCGGTTGTAGCGCCCACCCAGTCGCCACAGGATGATCGCTCTATCCGTGAAGCCATTCTTAAAGAAATCAACAATAACACCGGCGTACGGACCGAAAGCTTTAGTGTGATTGTTGATGGCGGAAACGTAGAAATTTGGGGGTTAGTAGAGTCTGGAGAACAGAAGCAGGCAGTGACCGTAGCGGCTGAAAATACCCAGGGCGTCAAGCGTGTTGAAAATCATCTTGGCATGATGCCGCGTGGAGCAGGCTACTTCTAATACGTTGTGTTTCTTACCTAAACAGCCCGCTGCTTTATGTAGCGGGCTTTTTTATGGGCGCTAATGCGTAATGCCAGTCAGTTAAGGCTGACTGTCATTATCCCTTAGCCCCATATCACAAAGCGGCCATCTACCAAGCACTGCACATCATTCCCGAGTCACCGCACGTCATTCCCGAGTGGGGTTATCGGGAATCTACCTTGACCTGCAGCAGACTGACCCCCAGGTCAACATGGATTCCCGCTAAGGGCGTGCGGGAATGACGAAGTGGCAGGGCGTGCGGGAATGACGAAGTGGCAGGACGTGCGGGAATGACGAAGTGCCAGGGCGTGCGGGAATGACGAGGGTGGCTCGGAGGGCTGGGGTGGTGTCATCGTCGGGCACTTATTGAACAAAAAACCAGCTCATCGGCTAATACGCACTCTTTTACGAGCAAAAGCTACTAAAGTTGCATTTGGGTAAACGTTTACTCTTTGCAAGTAAACGTTTACTTTTAGCCTTGTGCATCATTTTTGAAGATGTTTTATTGTGCAAGGGGAATCTATGAGTATTAACGTGACTGTATGGGGGGAAAACGTCCACGAGCAGACCAATGACATCGTGGCGCGTATTTATCCTAAGGGTATGCACCAGTGCATCGCCGAAGGTTTAAACGAAGCAGAAGGCATCAATGCCACTGCTGTCACATTACAAGACCCAGAGCAGGGCTTGAGCGAAGCAACGCTTGAAAGCACCGATGTACTGCTATGGTGGGGCCACGCCGCCCATGGCGATGTGTTGGAGGAGACGGTTGATCGCGTTCAAAAACGCGTACTCCAGGGCATGGGGTTGATTGTGCTGCACTCGGGGCACTACTCGAAAATTTTTAAGCGCTTAATGGGAACTACGTGTTCACTCAAGTGGCGTGAAGCGGGCGAGCGGGAACGGCTATGGGTAGTGAACCCAGGTCACCCGATTGTTCAGGGCCTGGGGGACTACATTGAGCTGCCCCATACCGAAATGTATGGCGAACCGTTTGCGGTGCCCAACCCCGATGAAGTGATCTTTATCAGTGCCTTTGAAGGGGGCGAGGTGTTCCGCTCCGGCCTGACCTATAAACGTGGCAACGGCAAGATTTTCTACTTCCGCCCTGGCCATGAAACCTATCCGATTTATTACCATGCCCAGGTGAAAACCGTGTTGAAAAACGCCGTGAACTGGGCACGCCCGGAAGGCTCGCGATGGATCGACAGCTGCCCTAATGTACCCGCTGACCAAGCGCCTAATCCGGTCGAGATTAAAGGCGAAAGCCTGCATAAACCCGGCGAGGAGGGCTTTAAATGATCCGTTTAGCGATAATAGGTGCGGGCAGCATGGCTGGCGAGCATGCCAAGCATTTTGGCCGTCTTGAAGGAGTCGAAGTGGTGGCTGTGTGCGACCAAGACCTTGCCAAAGCCCAGGCGTTTGCCGAGCATCATGGCATTGCCGATGTGTATCAAGACCTGCAGACCATGCTGGCTCGTGATGATATTCACGCGGTAAGTAACGTCACCCCAGATGGTGTTCACAAAGCCACGTCGCTGGTCGCTATTGCCGCAGGTAAGCATATCCTGTGTGAAAAACCGCTGGCGACAAATGCACAAGATGCCCATGAAATGGCGGCCGCTGCCCAGGCTGCTAACGTGATCAACATGGTCAACCTAAGCTATCGCGATGCCCCAGCGATTCAACACGCGCGAGCGCTGATTGCGGGAGGGGCGATTGGTCAAGTGCGTCATGTCGATGCCAGTTATAGGCAAAGCTGGCTAGTGAGTAACGCCTGGGGACGCTGGAATGAAGATAGCCAGTGGCTGTGGCGGCTTTCTGAAGCCCACGGCAGCAAAGGCGTATTAGGCGATGTTGGTGTGCATATTGTCGACTTTGCCAGCTTCCCCGTTGGCGATATTACCCGCGTTAACTGCGAGTTAACCTGCTTTGAAAAAGCCCCAGACAATCGCATTGGTGAGTATGTGTTGGATGCCAATGATACCGCGCTGATGAGGGTGACATTTGCCAATGGTGCGAGGGGTACTATTCAGGCCACGCGCTGGGCAACAGGGCATCACAACTCGCTGGCGCTGAGTGTGCACGGCGATAAAGGAGCGCTCCGTATAGATCTGGACGCCTCAAAAGATGACGTGCAGGTATGTCTCGATGATGACGTACATCCTGCCCGCTGGAGCACTGTGAAAGCACCGCCCACGCCGAGTATTTACCAGCGCTTCGTCGAGAGCATTCGCAGTGGGAATAACGATCAACCGGATTTTGCGCGCGGCGCGGCAATTCAAACCGTACTTGATGCCTGCTTTGTTTCAAGCCAGGAAGACCGCAGCCTAGCGATTGCCAGCTAGGTGGATGGCTCGACCCTTTAACTAGCTCCCTACCTACCAATAACAATAGAGGTGAATGCTATGCGTTATTACCTGCGCTCGTCAGCGGTACTATTTGCCCTGCTGCCCACAACGCTGCCTGCCATGGCGGCCGAAATTACCATTGCCTGTGGCGATGGTGGGGCGGCAGATTTTTGCCCAATCCTGGCAGAACGGTGGGCCGATGCTAATGGTCACCAAGTGAATATCGTCACCACCCCGGCATCACCCACTGAGAAGTTGTCGCTTTATCAGCAACTATTAGGCAGCCAATCGCAAGATGTGGATGTGCTGATGGTGGATATTGTGTGGCCAGGGCTACTTGCCGACCATTTGGTTGACCTAAACGACTACCTGCCGGAAGGCGCGGCTGACGGCTTTATTCCCTCACTGATGGATAACAATACCGTGCAGGGCAAGCTGGTGGCGTTGCCGTGGTTTACGGATGCAGGGTTGCTCTATTACCGCCAGGACTTGTTAGACAAATACGCTGCCGACGTACCAGCAACTTGGCAGGCGTTGACTGACACTGCGCGGCATATCCAGCAGTCTGAGCGCGACGCAGGCAATGCGCGCATGCATGGGTTTGTGTTCCAGGGACGCGCTTATGAAGGACTGACCACCAATGCATTGGAGTGGATAGCCAGCCACGGTGGCGGCACTTTTGTGGATGCCGATGGGCAAGTCACCATCAATAATCCCCAAGCAGTAGAGGCCATCGCGCTAGCAGCCTCTTGGGTGGGAGACATCAGCCCTGAGGGCGTGCGCAACTATATGGAAGAAGAAGCTCGCGGGGTGTTTCAATCGGGTAACGCCGTGTTTATGCGTAACTGGCCCTATGCCTGGTCGTTGGGGCAGGCCGATGGCACACCCATTCAAGGCAAGTTTGGCGTTGCGCCGTTACCTCGCGGACCCGAAGGACAGTCTGTCGCGACGCTTGGCGGCTGGAACTGGGCGGTTTCACGCTACTCAAAGCACCCTGACATTGCCGCTGATCTAGTGGCTTATCTCACCGCTGAAGAGCAACAGAAAGCTCACGCCGTTGAGTTTGGTCGAAACCCGACGCGTCCCATGCTCTATGAAAATGCTGAGGTGCTGGAAGCCCACCCGTTTATTGGCGAACTTTATGCAACCATTATGAACGGTGTGCCACGTCCTGCGAGCGTCACTGGGGAAGCGTATCCGCGGGTGTCTAACGCCGTGTTCAACCGTGTGCATGATGCTCTAGCCGGTAATATTTCTCCCGAACAAGCAATTCAGCAGCTCGATAGTGAGCTTGCCCGTATAGGGAGGCGTGGTTGGTAGCTGGATTTACCGCAATGCTCAGCGATTTTCGGCACAATTTTTGGCACAATCATAAGCCGAATCGCTGAGGCATGGCATGAAACAGACCAAACAGAGCGCTCAAACGGCGACCATACGCGAAATAGCCCGACGGGCCGATGTCTCTATTGCTTCGGTCAGTCGGGCACTTAATGGTAAGCCAGGGCTAAGCGACGCGTTGCGGGAAAAAATTCTTACCATCAGCCGCGACGTGGCGTACCAGCCCAGCGCAGCGGCCAGGCAACTGATTAGTGGCAAGGCCGCAGTGGTAGGAATTTCCCTGGGGCGCCAGGATATTGAGCTGCGTCCTTACTATATTCTGCTCTACCAACACTTAACCGTCGCTCTACACCAGCAGGGCATGGTGCCGATCTTTTTCCACCACGATCAAACTGCCGAGCTTCCAGAACGGGCGGGTGCGGCTATTCTGTTGGGGGAAACCCCTGAGGATGAGCGCCCCAGCTTGTTAGAAAATGCCGACGTGCCTTTTGTGCGTATTGGCAACCCTGGGCGGGGCTTTTCGGTCGCGCCGAATGATGCCCAAGGGTTTTATGAAATGACGCACCACCTTATCGCGCAAGGGCGTCGACAGCTTGCTTTTGTCGGTGGTGAGCTGGAAATGCCGCGTCCTCACAGCCGTTTAGAGGGGTACCGACGGGCGCTGGATGAAGCAGGGCTTTCTGAGCAGTTGATTAGCCTGCCACATCGATTCAGCTCAGACTCACTGACCAGTTATCGTTATTTAAATCGTGCGCTGGCGCAGATCACACCTGGGCAAGCGCTGCCGTTTGATGCGCTAGTATGCGCCACCGACGAACTGGCGCTGGGCTGCGTCGCTGCGCTAGAAGACAGGGGAATCGACGTGCCTCGCCAAGTTGCAGTGACCGGTTTTGATGATCTACCAGCGCTTGCTTCTGGGTTAACCACCATTCGTCAAGATATCGCAGCGATTGCGACAATGAGTGTGGAGCTGCTGGGCGAAGCGCTAGCAAGCAAAGCGCCCCGGCATGTATCGCTACCGGTGACGCTTGTCATGCGGGAAACCGCCTGAGCACTTAGCGCGGTGGCAATTGCTCGGGGCCGAAGGCATCGGGAAGCAGCGTTTCCATGGTATAGGTTTTTAGCACGTCGCCCTGGTGTGAAAGCACCATAATTTGCGTTTCTGGGGTGGCGAATTCACGAATGCGCTGACGGCAGTCGCCACAGGGTGTACACAGGTGCTCGCCTGGTCCCATCACGTACACCTTGGCAAGCTCACGCTGGCCAGCGGTGATCATGGCGGAAATCGCTGAGGCTTCCGCACACAGCCCTTTATAATGCGCCACTTCCACGTTAGCGCCTGCAAACTGCTGGCCGTCTGGGCACTCCATTACCGCGGCGACTGGGTGGTTGGAGTAGTGGGCATAAGCGTTGCCCAAAGTGGTCAGCAGCGTGTCAACCAGTGCCCGATCCGCTTGGCTCATGGCGTTATCCTCATCAATGACTATTAGGCCTTAGCAGCGTCGTCACGCAATACGGTGTCTAGCGCAATCGTCATCATGTCGTTGAAGGTGGTCTGGCGGTCGGCGCTGGAGAGCGACTCGCCTTTCAGGATATGGTCGGACACCGTGCAGATGGTTAGTGCGCGAGCACCAAACTCTGCGGCAACGCCGTAAAGGCCTGCCGCTTCCATTTCCACACCCACGATGCCGTAGCGCTTGAGCAGTTCGGCCATGTCGGTCTGCGGGTTGTAGAACAGGTCCGCTGAGAAGATATTGCCGACTTTTACTGGCACGTTCTGCGCCTTGGCGGCAGCAACGGCGTGGCTTGTCAGCTCAAAGTCAGCAATGGCCGAGAAGTCGTGGTCATTAAAGCGCATGCGGTTCACTTTGGAATCGGTGCAGGCACCCATGCCAATGACCACGTCACGTACGTTGACGTCGTCGCGCACTGCGCCGCAGGAGCCCACACGAATAATCGACTTAACGCCGTAGTCGGTAATCAGCTCTTTGGCATAAATAGACACCGACGGAATGCCCATGCCGTGACCCATAACCGAAATTTCGCGGCCCTGGTAAGTGCCGGTGTAGCCAAACATGCTGCGTACATCGTTCACCTGGCGAACATTTTCCAGGTAGGTGTCGGCGATGTATTTGGCGCGCAGCGGGTCGCCGGGCATCAGAACGGTATCCGCGAAATCGCCCATTTCAGCATTGATATGTGGTGTTGCCATAAAACGCTCCTATCTAAAAAATGATTGGCCCGAACAACCCTAGGCGGGGGCGCTGTAAACCCTTCCCTGGGCGCTACTTTCGCCATCTGACCGCCATGGATGGCGGAAATGCCGGAATTGTTGGGAACATTTTCCGGCCTTGGCGAAAGACCCCCGCTACGGGTTGATACTGGCCTTGCACAATAGTGTGCTAATGATTTGTCATCGGCCTTTAAGCCGCTTTAGGTAAAAAGCTCTTGCCGTCTTCCATCGCTTCAACGGCGAAGAAGGCGGCTAATGTCTGGCCGATATCGGCAAAGGTATCGCGCTCGCCTAGCGGGCCGGGGGCAAACCCTGCTCCATGCACCATCACTGGCACATATTCACGGGTGTGTTCAGTGCCTTCCCAGCTGGGGTCGCAACCGTGGTCGGCGGTGAGCAGCAACAGGTCATCATCGTTCAGTGCGGCAAGCAGCTCCGGCAGGCGGGCATCGAAATGCTCAAGCGCGGTTGCGTAGCCCGGCACGTCACGGCGGTGGCCGTAAACCGAATCAAAATCAACAAAGTTGGTCATGATCATGGTTGGGCGGTCGCTGGTTTCTTGCGCGGTGCGGGCTACTTCGGCGAGCGTGGCTTCCATCAGGGCGTCGTGGCCGCTGGCTTTGACCTTATGGGTAATGCCGCAATGCGCGTAAATATCCGCGATCTTGCCAATCGAGACCACTTCGCCACCGGCATCGGCCAGTTTCTGCAATACGGTGGGGCTGGGCGGCTCAACGCTGTAGTCGCGGCGGTTGCCGGTGCGGGCAAAACTGGCGCCGTCATCGCCGTTAAACGGGCGGGCAATCACCCGGCCAATGTTGTAGGGCTCGAGAAGCTCGCGCACGGTTTCGCATAGGGCGTAGAGACGCTCTAGGCCAAAGTGCTCCTCGTGGGCGGCGATCTGAAATACGGAATCTGCCGAGGTATACACAATTGGCTTGCCACTTTGAACGTGCTCTTCGCCCAGGCGGGCGATGATCTCGGTGCCAGACGCGTGGCAGTTACCGATTACGCCGGGCAGGTCGGCTTGTTGAACGATTTTTTCCAGCAGCTCGGCGGGGAAGCTGCCGGTCTTATCAACAAAATAACCCCAGTCAAAGCGTACCGGTACGCCAGCGATTTCCCAGTGGCCGGAAGGGGTGTCCTTGCCGCTGGAGATCTCTTTGGCGTGGGCGTATGCGCCTTTCAACTGAGCGGGTAATTTAACGCCTTCGGCGACCTTTCCCGTTGCATCGCGGTGGGCGTGGAACAGGCCTAGTGACGCCATGTTGGGCAGTTTCAAGGGACCTGAGCGCTCAGCGGTGTCAGCATCACCACGGGCGCAGGCAGCCGCGATGTGGCCCAGGGTGTCAGCACCCTGGTCGCCGAATTTATCAGCATCGGGGGCGCTACCGATCCCAAACGAATCAAGGACTAATACAATTGCACGACGCATTAGGCTTCTCCTCGGAAGGTGTCTTGCAGCAGTGTGTCCGCTGCAGCAGGCTCTTCGCTAAGGGTCATGGCGGCACGCAACTGAGCAGCAGCGCGCTTGGCCGCCTCTTCACTGCGGGCGTGAACGATGGCTAACGGACGCTGGCTATCGACGCGGTCGCCAATCTCAACAATATCGCTAAAGCCGACGCTGTGATCGACGCTAGCGTCGTTGCGCAGGCGGCCACCGCCTAGCTCGACCACGCTCATACCGACGGCACGGGTGTCGATGCGCTGTACGATGCCACTCTGATCGGGGTACACCGGCTGAATGACCGGTGCGGTGGCCAAGTAGCTATCCGAGCGTTCCATAAAGTCGGCGGGTCCACCCAGCTCGCGCACCATCTGGGCGAAGACTTCGGCTGCCGCACCCGAGGTGAGCGCTTTTTCCAGCTTAGTTAGGGCTTCTTCACGGTTGTTGGCCAGTTTGCCGGCGATTAGCATTTCCACCGCCAGTTCGCGGGTGACCTGCATCACGCGGCTGTTGGCGCGTTCGCCGCGCAGCAGGGCCAGGGTCTCAACGATTTCTACCGCATTACCCGCGCAAGGCGCCAACGGCTGGCTCATATCGGTGAGCAGAGCAGTGGTTGGGGTTCCGGCTTGGGTTGCCACATTGGCGATGCTTTTGGCTAGCTCGCGGGACTTTTCCGGCGTAGGCATAAAGGCGCCGCTGCCAACTTTAACGTCCATTACTAGGGCATCTAAACCAGAAGCCAGCTTCTTGCCCAGAATAGAGGCGGTAATCAGTGGAATGGACTCCACGGTGGCGGTCACATCACGCACGCCGTAAATGCGCTTATCGGCGGGGGCAAGGTTACCGGTTTGGCCGATAATCGCTACACCGGTGGATTTCACTACACTGCTAAAGCGTTCCGGCGCGGGGTAGGGATCGTAGCCGGGGATCGACTCCAGCTTGTCCAGCGTGCCGCCGGTGTGGCCAAGGCCACGGCCGGAAATCATCGGCACAAACGCGCCGCAAGCGGCGACCCAGGGGCCGAGCACCAACGACACTAAATCACCAACGCCGCCGGTAGAGTGTTTATCGACAATCGGGCCAGGCAGGTTGAGGGAGTCCCACTGCATGACATGGCCAGAGTCGCGGGTCGCCGTGGTCAGGGCGACGACTTCTTCACGGCTCATGCCGTTTAAGAACACCGCCATGGTGAAGGCGCCAATCTGGGCGTCGCTGATGCGATCATCGGCAATGCCCTGTACGAAGGCTTTGATCTCTTCTGCGGGTAGCGGCTGATTATCGCGCTTCAGGCGAATCAGTTCCTGGGGCAGGAGAGCGTAATGAGAAGCGGTAGATGACATTTAGTAGCCTCCGTTAGTAGTGGCGAGCGGTGCGGTTTGTGGGGCGCCGTTTAACGTGTTCAATAAATTACCCAGCAGGCTGGAGGCACCAAACCGAAAGTGCTCAGGCGTTACCCACTGCACGCCCATAATGTTCGTAGCAAGTGCTAGATACTCGGCGGCCTCTTCGGTGGTGCGCACACCACCGGCGGCTTTAAACCCGACATCTTGACCGCTGGCTTTAATCGCGTTGAGCATGATCTCTGCGGCTTCCAGAGTGGCATTTGTTGCCACTTTACCCGTCGATGTTTTAATAAAGTCAGCGCCGCCTTCAATCGCCAGTTCACTGGCACGTTTGATAAGCGCGGGGTCTTTGAGTTCGCCCGATTCAATGATGACTTTTAAGCGTGCTTGACCAGCGCAGGCGGCTTTACACATTTCGACCAGCTCTAGGCCGATTGCTTCATCGCCTGCCATCAATGCGCGGTAGGGGAAGACCACATCGACTTCATCGGCACCGGAAGCAACGGCGTCGCGGGTTTCACGGGCGGCACCCATGATGTCGTCACCACCATCTGGGAAGTTGGTAACCGTGGCAATTTTAACGTGGTCATTGAGCTTGTGAGCGGTTAGCGCACGTTGCGCGGTAACTACAAATTGCGGATAAACGCATACTGCTGCTGGGTTGCCAAAGGGGGTTTTAACTTGCTGGCAGAGCGCTTCAATTGTGCTATCGGTGTCGCTGTCGTTCAGGCTCGTTAGATCCATGAGGGTGAGTGCTTGACGGGCAGCTTGGGTAAGTTGGGCTTGAGTGTGCTGAGAGGAGGCAGTCGCAGTCATGGAGTTCTCGCAAATTAATAAAAGACAAAACGGGCCCTGCGTGAAAACAGCAGCGCCCGTTGCATAGTGTCGTGCTCGCTGCGTTAAGCCGTGGTGCTACTCAACGCTATAAAGAAGCCGGCAATTGAGGCCGACATTAGGTTAGAGAGTGTACCGGCCAATACGGCCTTCACGCCAAAACGGGCAATTTCTTTACGGCGTGTAGGGGCAATGCTGCCTAAGCCGCCCAGCAAAATGGCAATTGATGACAGGTTGGCAAAGCCACATAACGCAAAGGAAAGAATCGCCATGGTGTGCGGAGTCATCATTTGACCCGTGGCGGCGACCACCTGTTCCCCATCAATGTAGGGAGCCAAGTTGATAAAGGCGACAAACTCATTCACCACCAGTTTTTGACCGATAAACGAACCCGCCAGGGTGGCTTCTTCCCAAGGGACGCCAAGTAAGAAGGCAAGTGGCGCAAACAGCCAGCCGAGAATCAGTTCAAGGCTGAGTGACTCAAAGCCAAACCAACCGCCAACGCCGCTTAGAATCCCGTTAATCAGGGCAATCAGCGCAATAAACGCGAGCAGCATGGCACCGACATTGGCGGCAAGTTTCATACCTGAGGTAGCACCTGCTGCGGCGGCATCCAATACGTTGGCGGGTTTGTCTTCCTGCTCTTTAAGCTCTTCTTCTACTCTAGAAACGCTGTCGCTATCGGTCGCGTCTTGAGTTTCTGGCATGATTAATTTGGCGAACAGTAGGCCGCCCGGTGCCGCCATAAATGAAGCGGCGACCAAGTATTCCATGGGAATACCTAAAGCGGCGTAGCCCGCCAGTACCGAACCAGCCACCGATGCCAGGCCACCGCACATCACTGCAAATAGCTGAGAAGGCGTCATGCGGGCGATAAACGGACGTACCACCAGCGGCGCTTCGGTTTGGCCAACAAAGATATTTGCGGTGGCAGAGAGCGATTCGGTGCGTGAAGTGCCGAGTGCTTTTTGCAGCGCACCGCCTAAAATCCGAATGACCCACTGCATAATGCCTATGTAATAAAGCACTGCAATGAGTGACGAGAAAAAGATAATGACTGGCAGTACTTTAATGGCGAACACAAAGCCGACGTTATCGACATCGGCTAAGCCGCCAAACAGAAAGCCAATGCCGTCATTGGCGTAGACCAGCACTTGGCTAACGCCGGATGAAATGGTTTGCAGGACTGCTTGGCCAAAGGGCACATAAAGGACAAATGCACCAATACCCGCCTGGATGGCAAACGCGCCAAGCACGGTGCGCAGCCGAATTGATTTACGGTCGTAAGAGAAGATAAGTGCGATGGTGACCAGCGTAACCATGCCTACCAAGCTCATGATGAGAGTCATGTGGGTACCTTCCGAGCGTGTGAAGTGGAGCGATTACAGTAAGTTTAATTTTACTGAGTAAATCATTGCATTTTGGTAAGCGTTCGGGGTGCCCAGCTTATTGTCTGAGTAGCGATACTGCACGCCAGTGGTAATTAGCTCAGAAGGATGCCACCACAAGCTAAGTGCGCCGTTGGTGCCTACGCTGTCTGCTTTATCGCCCACGTAGTTTTGTTCTAAATACTCGTCGTCACGGCCAAAGGTTTGTTCATGCCAGTTGGTGACACTGAAATTCTGGTTGAGCGCTGAGAAGTCATAACCTGCTACCCAGCCTGCCATAAAGCCGTTCATACCAGTGTAGCCGTCGCTCTGCACACGTGCTGCGCCAATAAACGGTTTAAACCATAAGCCATTGTCGAACGTCGTGCGGTAGCCGAGACCAAGAATTTGATCCTGCTCGCGAGCGTTGAAACCATAATCGCGGAAGTCGTACAGGTGCGCATAGATCGATAGCGGGCTATCGCCTAAATAAATGTGTGAGGTGACTTTTCCAGCGGTACGAAAGTTGTCTTTACCACCGCTTGATTCGTCAAACTGGTCGTTGGTTGGGTTCTCGAAATCGAAGAAGCCGTAGAATTCGCCCCAGCTATAACCTACGCCGCCTTCGATTTCGACAAACGTGAAGTCGCTTTTTGCTGCGTTACTAGCGGTGCGCGCTTCAGTGCCGTTAGACCAATCTAAGTAGTTCACCGAAACGTTGGCAAACGACCAAAGGGGAGTGGTTGATGACGCGGGGGTGTCGTTTGGCTAACGCTGGTGTTACCAGTGCGGAGCTAACCAGTAAAACGCCCGTGCCAAGCGTGACGAAAGCAGAGCGAGAAGGTGTTCGAGCAGTCATGGAAGCCTCAACAGGGTTGTTATGAGTCGTGTGGGCTGATGTTGATGTTAAAATTATAACATTTAGTGTTATTTTTTTAACGTTGATTTGCAAGTACTGCCCCATCAACGCTCTGTATATGTGATATAGCTTTCAAATAGTCGCAGAGCAGCGTCTGACAGTGGAAATATAGTGAGGGCTGGCTCAGCATAGACCCTGGATACCCACTAACCGCTGATAATAAATAACGCCTGTAATTGGGATTAAAGGAGAGGTTTGCTATGAATGACCGAAGCGCTCAGCGTTTGGCCAAGTTGCAAGAAGCGCTTGCTAGCGGGGGAACACTGCATCTTCGCGATGCTGCTGAGCTGTGCGGTGTTTCTGAAATGACGATCCGTCGGGACGTTACTACGCAGCCTTCGGCGATTAGCTTGCTGGGTGGGCGGTTGGTCATGGCAAACTACCCGGGTGTAACACCGGTATATGACTTGACTGAGCAACAGGCGAGCCATTATCAGATTAAGCACCGCCTCTGTCAGCGAGTTGTCAGCTTTATTGAAGACGGCGATACACTGTTTATTGATTGCGGTTCAACGCTAATCCCTTTGCTAAGTCAGTTAAGCCATTTCCGCGAACTCACCGTGGTGACATATGCCCTTAACGTGGCTAACTCAGTGGCCGCGCTGCCTAATGTGCGGTTAGTGCTGCTAGGGGGGCTGTTTTATGCCTCATCACAATCGTTTGGCAGTGACGGTATGCGTGCTGCGATTGAGCGTTTAGGCATTAATAAAGCACTGATCTCTGCCGCAGGAGTGGACTGCGAACGAGGGGTTAGTTGTTTCCATTTTCATGAAGTAGCGCCCAAGCAGGCTGCCATTGCAACGGCTATGCAGCGCCTGTTGATTGTTGATGCCAGTAAATTTGGCTTAGTGCGCCCAGCCTATTTTGCCGCGTTATCCGATTTCGATATTGTCGTGACCGACGATGACAGTGCGCCGAAAGTACAAGATTGTCTTCCTCATGCATCACCCAGTGTGACAGTCGCATAACACACTATTGAGCATTCGGGGTGCGGCAAAGCGTCTCTTTCTGATTGATCCAGATCAATAGAAAATACTTTAGTCGTAGTTGATGCGCGCGTGGCGTGTACTGGCTATGACTCGCTATCAATCCCTTCGGTAGCGCATATTTTTCCCGGAGCAACGCATACGTACTCACTGTTCTGGGAAAAGTATGGGGTGTTAGTTAGCGTGCTATTTAGCTAGCTATTCAGCTGGTCAAATTAGCGCGCTGTTTTGGACAACTCTCTGACGAGATCACACCATGCAACGACATACCCTCTGGCGCAGGCGAGGCACATTCGTGCTCGTCATGTTGTGCCTGTTGTTAACGGGCTGCAGTTCTGCATTGTTGGATCCCAAAGGGCAGATTGGCGTTGAGCAACGTTCGCTAATACTGACCTCATTTGGGCTGATGCTAATTGTAGTGATTCCGGTGATAGTGATGACGCTGCTGTTTGGTTGGCGTTATCGGCGCAGCAATCGCAATGTTGCTAAATACCTACCCGACTGGGCGCACTCAAATGCGATTGAAGTCGCGGTATGGACAGTGCCCTGTCTAATCATCGCCGTTTTAGCGTTTCTTACCTGGAAAACCTCCCATAGTCTGGATCCCCATAAGCCCATCGAAAGCGATACCGCCGCAATGGAAATTCAAGTGGTAGCGCTGGACTGGAAATGGCTGTTCATCTACCCCGAACAAGGCATTGCCAGTGTCAACGAGCTTGCCTTTCCGGTGGATACGCCGGTGCGTTTTCGAGTTAGTTCTGGATCGGTGATGAATGCGTTCTTTATTCCGCGCTTAGGCAGCCAAATTTATGCCATGGCGGGTATGGATAACGATGTTCACCTCATTGCAGACGACGTCGGTGTTTATCCGGGTCGTTCCACTAATTATAGCGGCGCTGGCTTCTCAGGAATGACCTTCGATGCTCACGTTACCACCCCTGAAGAGTTTGAGGCGTGGGTTGAAAACGTGCGGGCTTCCAATGAAACCCTGACCTATCCCGACCGTTATAGCGATTTAGCCAAACCGAGTGAATACCACCCGGTTGAGTACTTCTCTGAGATATCTCCGGCGCTGTATACGTCGATTCTGACCAGCTTTCATACCGGTGGCAGTGGGCACGGTGGTCATGGCGATCATGCTAGCCACACCGAAGCCACCAGTGATGCTGACGATAGTCACGGCGAGTCTGGCGAGCTAGAAAGCGCAGGCGCTACCCATCATCAGGCCGCGTTTGGCCACGTTACCAATCAGCATGCGAGTGAGGATCACGCGATGAGCGGCCATCCCACAAGCGTTGAAGCGGGGGGTTAAGCATGTTTGGAAAACTGACGTTAGAGTCGATTCCGTATCACGAGCCGATCATTATGGTCGTTGCCGCCATGATGGCGATTGGCGGTGCTGGGCTTATCGGCGCATTAACTTATTACCGAAAGTGGGGCTGGCTGTGGAGCGAGTGGTTTACCTCCGTTGACCACAAAAAGCTCGGTATTATGTATTTTGTGGTTGCCTTGGTGATGCTGCTACGCGGTTTTGCCGATGCCATTATGATGCGTACCCAGTTAGCGATGGCTGCTGGTGGGGCCGCAGGTTATCTCCCTCCTGAACACTATGACCAGATCTTTACCGCCCATGGCGTGATTATGATCTTTTTCGTTGCGATGCCCATGGTCATCGGCCTGATGAATCTGGTGGTGCCGCTGCAAATTGGCGCACGCGACGTTGCTTTCCCTTTCTTGAATAACCTGAGCTTTTGGCTGTTCGCGGTGTCCGCGATTCTAGTTAATATTTCCCTAGTCGTAGGAGAATTCGCCAAAACTGGCTGGCTCGCTTATGCGCCACTTTCGGGGATAGAGTTTAGCCCTGGTGTGGGGGTCGATTACTGGATATGGGCGTTACAAATATCCGGCATAGGGACGACGCTCACCGGGATTAATTTCTTTGTTACGATCCTGAAAATGCGTACTAAAGGCATGACCATGTTCCGCATGCCTATTTTCACCTGGACATCGCTTTGTGCCAACGTCCTGATTATTGCCTCTTTCCCGATTCTTACCGCGACGATCGCGCTGTTAACCCTAGACCGCTACTTCGGCATGCACTTCTTCACCAATGATTTTGGCGGCAACATGATGATGTACGTCAACCTCATCTGGGCCTGGGGCCATCCGGAAGTGTATATCCTGATCCTGCCAGCCTTTGGCGTGTTCTCTGAAGTGATCGCGACTTTCGCACGTAAGCGTTTGTTTGGTTACACCACCATGGTATGGGCCACAGTGGCGATCACGCTGCTGTCGTTTATCGTCTGGTTGCACCACTTCTTCACCATGGGGGCTGGCGCTAACGTCAATGCCTTCTTCGGTATTATGACGATGATTATTGCCATTCCTACCGGGGTGAAAGTATTCAACTGGCTGTTCACTATCTTCCGCGGCAGCCTGGAACTGACCTCGCCGGTGCTATGGACGTTAGGCTTTATTATTACTTTCACCTTAGGCGGTATGACCGGCGTGATGCTGGCGCTACCCGCTGCCAACTTTGTACTGCATAACAGCCTGTTCGTGATTGCCCACTTCCACAACGTGATTATTGGTGGCGTGGTGTTTGGCATGATGGCGGGCTTAACGTATTGGTTCCCCAAAGCATTCGGTTTCACGCTTAGCGAGAAGTGGGGTAAGCGTTCATTCTGGTGCTGGTTTATCGGCTTCTATGTCGCCTTTATGCCGCTCTATGTGTTGAGTTTCTTTGGTGCGGTGCGCCGCATGCAATCCTACGCCAACCCTGAATGGCAGTCGTGGATGATCCTGGCCTGGGTAGGTGCCGTCATCATCATGATGGGTATTGCCTGCACCATTATTCAGTTCTGGGTGAGCATTCGTGATCGCAAGCTGAACGCCGATGTGACTGGCGACCCATGGGATGGCCGTACATTGGAGTGGTCAACGTCATCACCAGCACCGTTCTACAACTTTGCCCGTTTGCCTGAAGTTGGCGATATCGACAGTTTCTGGTCGCAAAAACAGCGTAGCAACGAGCAGTTGGACGAAGCACCTTATACCGATATCCACATGCCTCGTAATACCGTGGCAGGGCCGATTATCAGCTTATTTGCGCTGGTGCTTGGTTTTGCACTGGTATGGCATATCTGGTGGCTAGCCGGAGTGGGTGCGCTTGGCGTAGTCATCAGCTTCTTAGCGCGTGTTTTCAACGATGATATCGACTACTACGTGCCCGCCGCAGAAGTAGCGCGGATTGAGCGTGAGCACCAGCAGCGCAAAACCACCCCGACCGCCAGTGACTCAACTGAGAGTAAGCAGACAAACTATGCGGAGGCGCGAGCGTAATGGCTACCGATACTCTACACCATGGCGCAACGTCTGAGCCCCATGAGCACCATGATGCCAGTGGCACTAAAGTGTTCGGCTTTTGGGTCTATCTAATGAGCGACCTAGTGATCTTCGGGTCACTGTTTGCTACCTACGCCGTGCTTATGAAGGGCACAGCGGGCGGCCCGACGGCGGCAGATATTTTCGAGCTACCTTTCGTGCTCGTCGAAACCTTCTTACTGCTGTTTAGTAGCTTTACTTTCGGCATGGGCGTGTTGGCCATGAATGCTGAGCGCATTAGTCAGGTAAAGGCGTGGTTAGCGATAACCTTCCTGCTGGGCGCAGCGTTTGTTGGCATGGAAGTCTACGAGTTTCAGCACTTGATTCATCAAGGGCATGGGCCTGATCAGAGTGCGTTTCTCTCGTCATTTTTCACCCTGGTGGGTACTCACGGGCTGCACGTGACCGTTGGCTTGGTATGGATTCTCGTCATGCTGGTGCAGCTTTCTACCAAGGGGCTAACGCCGATGACTCGCCCCAGAATTCTGTGCCTGAGCCTATTCTGGCACTTTCTGGATATCGTCTGGATCTGTGTTTTCTCGTTCGTTTATTTAATGGGAGTGCTGTGAGATGAGCCATTCTTCATCTAATTCAACTTCTTCCCATGGCAGCGTTAAATCGTATGTGACTGGGCTTCTGCTATCTTTAGTGCTAACCGTGATTCCATTCGCGGTCGTGATGAGCGGTGCACTAGGCACCGTCACGACGGTGGTCGTTATCGCAGTAACAGCCGTGCTGCAGATTTTGGTTCAGCTGGTCATGTTTATGCATATGAACACCAACGCCGACGAAGGGTGGAACGTGATGTCTTTCGTTTTCACGCTGACGATACTTGTCTTGGTGGTAGGGGGCTCTTTATGGATCATGCAGCATCTGCATCTCAACATGATGATCGGTTAACGATGGTGCCTAGCCGTTGGCGTGACCTGCTCGCGCTAACAAAGCCAGGCATTATTGGCGGCAATCTCATTGCAACCCTAGGCGGTTATTTTTTAGCCGCCCACGGTACCTTTGATTGGGTCACGTTTAGTACCGTCATGTTGGGTATTGCACTGGTCATTGCGTCTGGCTGTGCCTGTAACAACGTTATTGACCGTGATATTGATGCTTTGATGGCGCGTACGCGCCATCGCCCTCTGGCCAAAGGACGTATCTCTATTACTCAGGCATTGGGCGTTTCGGCGCTGCTTGGGGTAGCGGGCGTGGTGTGTTTGGCGTTGGGCACCAACGGCTTAACCGTGGCATTAGCGGTGATCGGCTGGGGCGTTTATGTTGGGCTGTACAGCCTTTATATGAAGCGGCACTCTGAATACGGCACGTTGGTGGGCAGCCTTTCTGGGGCGATGCCGCCGGTTGTTGGTTATTGTGCGGTGACGGGGCAGTTTGATAGCGGTGCTTTCATGCTGCTGGTCATCTTCTGCCTTTGGCAGATGCCGCACTCGTATGCGATTGCGATTTTTCGCTATGCGGATTATCGCCGGGCATCGATTCCAGTACTGCCGGTGGTGCATGGTATTAAACGGGCAAAACACCACATCCTGGGCTACATCGTCGCGTTTATTCCCGCATCGCTTGCGTTGGTGCTGGCGAGTAAAGCGGGCACTGGGTATCTGTGCGTTGCATTAGCAATGGGCGGATACTGGCTGTACTTAGCGCTGTGTGGTTTTCGACTGGGTGATGACGTGCGCTGGGCCAAAAAGGTGTTCGGTGTATCGATTCTGACGATTACCGCAATGAGCTTAGTGATGGTGTTGGAAGCCATGGTGCCTATGTGGGCCTGACAGGTAATTCTTACACACGTTAATTCGCTAAATAAAATAGCCCCAGGCAGTTCAAGTGCCTGGGGCTATTTTTCTATGTGGAGTCACGGTCAGTAATGACTTAAGACGTGGTGCAACTGTTAATTGATATTGGCCATCCAAGAATAACGTCTACCTGCGATTATTGGTATTCTGAGCCGACTAATGGCGTGATATCACGTTCGCCACCTGCCTCTCAGAGAATTGTCATGGATGATAACCGTCTAAGCGCCTTGGATCGTAGCACCAGCATTGGGTTGATCCTTATTGCCCTGTTTCAGGGGTTTGCACTCTATACGTTGCACCTGGCTGTTGAACATTCACACTGGCTGGCCACTGACCAACGCTGGCTGAGCGCACTTTATTCCATCACTATCGTGGTGCCTGCCTTTTATCTGATTAGCATGGTGCGACTGCGGGAGCGTATCAATTTAATACCGCTGTTGTTGACGCCTTTGCTGTTTTGGATGGGGTGGCACCTTGGTTGGGCAACCTCTGTACCGGAAGTGCCTTACCTGAATTCATCACCCCTTACGGCTTCCTTTAGTATGACTGTGGGGGTGGCTATGCTCATCCTTGCTCTGTTCTTTCGAAGCAGTGCTTCCAGTGGCACATGGCCAAAAGCCTATCAACCATTGCTGAATTACTCATGGGAATTCGCCCTGATAATTGCCCAGGTCGGTCTGTTTATAGGGGTGTTTTGGACAATTCTGGGGCTTTGGGGGACGCTTTTTGTTGCTATTGGCATAGACGTGTTTGCACGGGTTTTCCAGGAACCGGTGTTTGTCTATCCGGTTACCTGGTTGATTCTCGGTATCGCCGTGGTGATGATTCGCAATCGCTTCCGCTTTCTTGCCAGCGTAAGGCTGATGTGTGAAGCGCTTATCAAGATACTTTTACCGTTGGTTGCCCTGGTCATCCTGCTGTTCTTTGCCGTATTGCCTTGGACAGGGTTAGAGCCTATATGGGATACCGGCAAAGCAGCGCAAATCCTTATGGCGCTGATGTTAACCTTGCTACTGTTCTTTAACGCTGTATTCCATCAAACCCATAGCAATCCTCCTTACCCTGGTTGGCTACGCAATACGGTGTTGGTGGCGGTCGTACTGCTGCCAATTGGCAGCCTATTGGCGGCTTGGGCACTATGGCTACGTATCGACCAGTATGGGCTCAGTTTGGACCGGTTATGGGCTGGGCTGCTGCAAGCACTGGTGGCGACTTTTACCTTCAGTTACAGCGTGATAATACTTTGGCGCCGAAAAGCAGCGTTACCCGGTATTCACCGCGTCAATAGGTGGCTGGCCCTTCTGGTGGCCAGTGTGCTGATACTGGTTAATACGCCACTGGCTGACATGAGCCACTGGTCTGCCCAGCATCAGGTAAAGCGATTATTGGATGGGCACACAGCGGTGGAAGATTTTGATTTCGACTATGTGCGCTATCGACTTGGGCGGCCCGGCAACCTAGCTCTGCAAGAGCTGGCCGAGAGCGAGTTTGCCCAGACGCATCCTGAGCTGAAACGTCGTGTCGAGCTTCACATAAAACAAGCTCAATCCGGTAACACCGGGTCTCTGGTGGATACTAACAATCTGGGTGAGCTAGCCCAACAGTTTCGTATAAGTCCTGATCTGGCTACGATGCCCGAGTCTTTGCTGGTGCTGCTGGCTAAACAGGATTTGATGTGCTTGAACCAGCCGGACCCTTGCAGAGCGGTTCGTATTGACGATGATCCGAGTATCCAGTGGCTGATTTACGACCAATACACCTTTCAAGCGAAGGCCTACGCCGAGCGCAATCAGGCCTGGCATTGGGTAGGTGATTTAGTTTCGTTGGGTAGCGAGCAGAAACGCCATGCCGAAGAGTGTCTACATAGCTACTCGTATAGCAAATTACAGCGTATACCTGAATCTTTGAATATCTATCGAACCGGCTCCTGTTTGCACTTTTTACGGCCCTCTCTTGAGTTCGTCAGGCAGCAATTATCAGCCGCTGAGAACTAGCTTGATGTGAAGGGGGGGAGCGTCGACCAGGGTAGTTTGGGAAACAGGTTATTAACTTCCTCCCGTTTCGGCATCATGGTTCCCGGTTCCTGAGGATCTGAATCAATCAGTGCATAGTCGAGAGAAAAAGAGCCATAGTTAATGACCAGCATCGGTGTATTCATGACAACCTTTGTAAAGTAGTTAGCGTAAAAGTGGTTTAGACCTTGGTATAATATGCTGCGCTGCATGATATCGGCGCGGTATTTCGTTAGCCTTCGTCATAGAATGTCGTCATCCTACTGTTAATCTACTTATCGTGAGCCGCTTTGTTGCTATGCCTTCTACCTCGTTACCAACGCTACTGCCTCGCCACCTAGCCATTTTTCTGATGATGTCGGTGGCTACTATGTTTGCAGCCAACCACGTTTCTGCGCGGCTAGCCTTTGATAATGGTGCTGGCTTACTTCTTGCGGTATTGATGCGCTCAGGCGTGGCGTGTTTGATTTTACTGACGCTGGTCGTGGTTCAAAAAAAGCGGCTGTGGCTACCGCCTGGCACATGGCCATGGCAGTTGGCAGTAGGGCTTCTGATTGCTATTCAAAGTGTTAGCCTTTATTCAGCGGTTGCACGTTTGCCGGTGGTCATTGCGTTGTTACTGGTTAATACCTTTCCTATTCAATTAGCGCTGTTAAGTTGGGCGTTGGGCGGTCCTCGGCCTTCGCTACGTAGTTGCCTGATTATGGGCACTATTTTGATTGGGCTGCTCGTGGTACTCGATATACCGAGCTGGTTTGGAGATGCCAATGCCATGGGGTCTGAGTGGTTGGTTGGTATAGGATTTGGGTTAAGTGCCGCTTTCGCGTTTGCTTGCGCGCTTTGGGTCACTGAACATCGCTTGGCAGGGGTTGGCAGCACCTTACGTAGCCTTCTGACCATGCAAACGGTGTTTATTGCCATGATCGTTGGTGGGTTACTGGGGGCGGTTCCTGGGGGAATGAGCTTGCCAGATAACAGCGCAGGCTGGACAGGACTAGCTTTGTTAGCCTTGCTATACGGCAGTGCTTTTTCCCTATTGTTTATTTTTGTGCCACGCCTGGACATGGCGCGCAATGCCCCGGTGATGAACTTCGAGCCAGTAGCGTCGTTACTGCTTGGCTATATTGTGCTAGGTCAGATGCTAACCCCTAGCCAGTTGGTTGGCGGGGCTGTAGTGGTTGGTGGCATTGTTGTGCTCAGTCTTTCCAAAGGTAGGTAAGTAGGAGGGGAAAAAGGAAACTGTGTGCAAGTTGAGCTGGCAGATTGCGTTCTCCTAAAGTATAAGCCAAAATTAAAAAGTGTAAGGAAACGCTGTTTTTTAACTGAGGTTTAACTTATGAAGATGACCGTATTATCACTCACCTCTGCCGCTCTTTTAGTTGGTGCGGGTACGTTCGCGGCATCGGCTCAAGCGCAACAATCCTTCCAGTACCCACAAGGATATGTGGGCGGCGATGCCATGTTTTGGAGCCTGAACCCAGAAAGAGGTTCTTCACGCGATGACGTTGGTTTGCGTCTGCGCGGTGGGGCACAGTTCAATGACTATTTCGCCTTAGAAGGCCATTTGGGAACAGGCGGTTCAGATGGTGGTGCCGAGCTAAATCACGTTGCGGGTGCTTATGCGAAAGGTATCGTACCCATTGCTCCGGAAGTGCGTTTGTATGGTTTAGCGGGCTTCACAGAGGTTGATATTAATAACGACCGTGAAACCGGTTTCTCCTACGGTGCCGGTGCAGAAATGGATATCAGTTCCAATGTATCGGTAGGCGCTGACTACATGCGCTACCTAGATAAATCTGCCTATGATTTTGATGCTGCCAGTGTAGGCCTAAAGTACCGTTTTTAAGGCAATTGCCTAATGCTTGATTAACCTACCGAAAAACAAGGCCCTATTGCTAAGCCAAGCGATGGGGCTTTTTTGTGCTCGGCAAAGGGGCTTTCTAACGAACTAGAGAATGGAAGGGGGCTGGTTCGTATATAAGTCGATGTCTCCAGGGTACGTTATTGGAGTGACTTCATTGAGCGCTCATTCATAATGAAAATATTGTTAGCGTGCTAATTGTTTGTTAGACTAAAGTATTCCACCTAATAATATCTCCAAGCGGTGATCTAGTCGCTTTGATGCTCGTCAATGAGAAATTCCAATGTCCCCTGATCAACAATTTACCCGATGGGTGAAAATAGCCCTGACCGTATTCCTATTGCTGTTCGTTTACTTCTTAGTGGCTGACAGCTTTATGCCCATGACGCCTGAGGCGCGGGCAATGCGCCCCGTCACCAGTATTGCTCCTGAGCTAAGCGGCCCTGTGCAAGAAGTCGTGGTGAGCGACCATCAGTCGGTAACCCAGGGTGATGTGCTGTTTCGCTTAGACCCATCTCCCTTTCAAATTGCCCGCTCCCAAGTCCAGTTAAACCGGGAGCAAGCGGAGCAAGAAAACGCCCGCTTAAATGCAGAGCTAGCAGCTGCCAGGGCATCACTTGCCTCGGCACAGGCTACTTTCGATGAGCGCAGCGGTGAACGTCGCCGTGCTGAAGCACTGCTTGGGCGTCAGGGAATTTCTCGTCAGCAGTACGAACAGCAGGTCGCGGCTGAACATACCGCACAGGCGGCGGTGGCATCTGCCCAGGCACAGATTGAAAGCTTAGAGGTACAGTTGGGAGAGGAGGGCGATGATAACTTACGCCTTCGCCAAGCGAATAATGCCCTTGAAAAAGCCGAGCTGGATTTAGCCCATACGGTAGTGAAAGCGCCAGAGTCTGGTGTGGTCACTAATCTTCAGCTACAGCCTGGTCATTATGTGCAGGCGGGACAGCCTGCAGTGGCGCTGGTCGCGAATACGCTAGAGGTCGTGGCTGATTTTCGTGAAAAGAGCTTGCGTCATGTGGCGCTTGGCGATGAAGCAAAAGTGGTCTTCGATGGTTTGCCGGGACAAATTTTTGCAGGACATGTCAGTGCCTTTGATGCAGGCACCCGTGCAGGCCAGCAGGCGGTGGATGGCCAACTTGTGGATATTCCTGCTTCAGATCGTTGGGTGCGAGATGCACAACGCACGCGTATTCATGTGGCGTTAGATACGCCGTTGACTGAACTACCCCCAAGTGGTGCGCGGGCAACGGTGCAGCTAGTGCCGGGCGAGCATGGCATGGCTAAGCCGTTTGCATGGCTGCAAGCGCACCTGATTAGTTGGCTGCACTATGTTTACTAAAGCGGCTATTAAAACGGTTTTTAACAAGACACCAGCAGTGGCTGTTAATAAACCAGCGCTCTCTCAAAACGGCCTGCGCCAGTGCTTACGGGTCGCGGGCGGCGGTTCACTGGGGTTTATTATCAGCCAACTAATGGGCTGGAATTATGGGGTGTTTTTCACCGTCTTCCCGATGTTCTTGTTAGGCATGGTGCCCCTTTTAAATGGCAATATCATTCGCCAGTTTTTGGCCAACGTTAGCTTGAATGCTTTGGAAGTTAGCATGGTGGTGGGTCTGCTAAAGCATATGCCGATAGTGATGACGCTGGTTGTGCTAGGCCTGTTTTTGCTGCGTTTCAATCTCATGGCAAAAGGCCCGTTTTTTCTGTTTGGCGCGAATGGCGTGCTGACGCTAAGCATATTGCTGCACTTTGCTAGCTACCCAGGTGTTGATTTAAGCGATCTGTTGGCGAGCAATATTATGGCCAGCCTGCTGGCGGTATTTATCGCTATGTTGATGCATACGCTATTTCCCGACGTTGAACCCCGCCAGCTACCACCGCGTGGTGCAAAGCCTGCTGCTCAAATTCGCCATGAAACATTGATGGGCGGCATTACGGCTACGCTCTCATTTGCGGTGTTCCAAGTGTTTGACCTCCGTGATTCGCTGTCAGCGCAAATGGCCACCATTCTGATCTTGTTTGCTTTAGGTTATTCCGGCGCGCGAGTGTCGGCAGGTAAGCGGGCCATCGGCACGCTACTGGGCTGTAATCTGGCGTTGGCAATGCAGCTATTGCTTTACACCCAAAGCCATCATTTTTTGTTGGTGATTTTGTTCTATTGGCTTGGATTAATGCTGTTTGCTAGAGAGCATATCTTGGAAGGTGGCGGCTCAGGCATTGGCTTTGGAGGCCTGACAACGTTGGGTATTCTCTTTGGGCAATCGTTAGGCCCACAGCAAGACCTTGTTTATAGTGCGCTTTATCGGTTTTCTTCAATGTGCGTTGCGCTCGTGGGCACCTTGTTGGTCATGGCTTGTTTACACTGTTTGCTAAATAGTTGGCAGCCAACGCGCCTGCCTAAAAGTAATTGAGGTAACTTTTCTAACAAAGGCTACGCTAAGGAAGGTGTCGCCATTCGAAGTGAGTGTTCACTTAGTGAGCGGTATCATCCCTACTAACGGATTAGAGGTGCTCGTCATGGCAAGTGGCAAAGAAGATAAAGTGAAAGGTACTGTCAATAAGGCCGCCGGAAAAGTGAAGGAAACAGCTGGCAAAGTAACCGGAAGTAGTAAAACAGAAGCTAAGGGTAAAGCCCAACAAGTAAAGGGCGAGCTGCAGAAAGGTAAAGGTAAGGCCAAGGAGAAGGCTAAGAAATAGCGTCTAGCCAAGGTGTTTCAATGCCAACAGAGGTCAATAACCTCTGTTGGCTTTTAGGCGGTAACTTAGTAGTGGCCAAGCAGCTTCCACCATAAACCACCAACGACTACCCAGATGAGCAGGTTCACCACGCTCATAATGAAACCTGCTTTCCACCACTCTCCCAGCGTCAGGTAGCCTGAGCCAAATATAACGGGTGAGGTGCCTGTGGCGTAATGGGTTAAGGTCATCATAATCGAAGATGTGGCCGCCATAATCAGCACAAAAGGCATAGGTGGGGCGCCGAGGCTTAAGCCAACGGTAAGAAATGCTGCCATCATCGCGGTGATGTGTGCAGTCGTGCTGGCAAAAAAGTAGTGGGTATAAAGAAAGGTGAGTACCAAGAGTGCAGAGGCTCCCGCCCAACCAATCCCCATCGTGGTAATCCAGCTCTGCATATTCGCTGAAAACCAACTAATTAGGCCTGTTTCGTTAAGTTGGCTAGCCATCATAATAAGAGCACCAAACCACAGCAGCGTATCCCAGGCATTTTTTTCTTTCAGCACATCTTCCCAGGTTAACACCCCTGTTAGTAGCAGTAGCGATAAGCCAATAAACGCAGACGTTGTGGTGTTAAGCGTGGCTGCATCCCCCAGGAAAATTGCTGGGATATCCGCCCAAAGCAAAAGTAGCACTAAGAAAACGAACAGCATAATGCATTCGTTTCGGCTTAGTTTTCCTAGTTCGGCAAGTTTGTCTCTCGCCAACTGGGTGGCATTCGGGGTTTCTTTAATTTCTGGTGGGTAAAGCAAGTACAGAATGTACGGCATCGCCAGGATGGCGACCAAGCCCGGCAGCAGCATGGCAACCGCCCAGGTTAACCAACTCAACTGTATTTCCGCTCCAGTGGCGGACGAGATAAGTTGAACGGTTAATGGGTTAGGGGCGGTGGCGGTGATAAACATAGCCGAGGTGATGGGGTTGCTGTGGTAATTCACCAGCGCTAGATATTTGCCGATTTTACCCGACGTGTTGTCTTCAGGATGTGAGTCAAAGCTGTGAGCGATAGAGCGCATAATGGGGTGAATAATACCGCCACCCCGTGCGGTATTACTGGGTGTGACCGGCGCAATTGAAAGCTCGGAAAAGGCGAGGCCATAGCCAATTCCCAGCGTACGTTTGCCAAAAATCGAGATGAAGTAGTAGCCAATACGCGCACCCAGGCCAGTTTTAATCAACCCGCGTGAAATCATAATCGCAATGGCAATTAACCAGATAAGTGGGTTGGCATAACTGCTTAAGGCGACAGTGATGGCCTCGCCTGGCGTGTCGCCTGTCACGCCACTGGCCGCGACAATAGAAATCGCAATCACAGAGATCGCCCCAATAGGCATGGCTTTGCCGATGATCGCGACAATAGTGCCGACAAATATTGCCAGCATGAGCCAAGCGTTTGGCGTCAGCCCTTCTGGCAAAGGAATCACCAGCCAAATCAATAAAGTGGTGGCCACAGCAATTGCGGTCGACCAGGGGTTGAAAGGTAGTGTTGGCATAATGGGTACCTATAGATTAAAAAACAGCAGTCAGCGGTACACTTGGTATAAGTAAGTTAGCGCGGTAAATGCTATTTAAGTCTATAGATATCTAATGTATCTCTCATTGTTCCACGTCAATTGCCGTAGCCCATTCCCGAGATTGGTCCAATGGTCACGCACCGCTATGCATTGGAGAACATTGTCGATGCTTATGAGCTGTTCTCCCACCAACGTGATGGCGTATTGAAAGTGGCCCTTGAGGTCTCATAGCGCTTAAGTAAGCTCAAGAGCCACCTATATGGCACTTTTAATAGCGTGGCTGCCGACGAAAAACTCGCTAGCGTCCACAGTGGCAACGATGACCGCTGTGTCCAATAGCGAGTTTTTCGGATTTAAGGGATAGCCAGTGCTTAGTTCAATTCCAGCGAGAAGCTCATTTCAACGCCTGCGTCATCCACTCTGAACCAGTACTCCATGTTCTTATAGATATCGCTATATTGCCTGAGTAGATCAACATCAAACTCTGCCAATTCCTCGGAAGGCATTTGCGCTATAACATCGGCCAGCGAATGGTAGAACTCACCTGTCAGATGGCCATGAACCAGTAGGTCCCGTTCGGAAACAGGGGTTTGCAGTTCTTCCTGTAGTGTTTCGGAATCGCTGATGCCAACGCCCAAGGTAATGGCGCTTTCAGACATGGCCGCGTAGAGCTGTGGTGAGTCTGGTGGCAGCATCATGCTGTCAATTTTTTTGGCTTCTCCACCGGGTTCAAGTCCAAGTGCCCCTAAATCAGGCACGAACGCGCTGGCTGTAGACAGTAGGGCAAGCGGGTTTTGCGAAGCAAGGGTCAAAAGACCGGTACCGGCGGGCTCGCCCTGTTTCATTGTCAGGCTGTTAAGGCGTGCTCTGAAGCCCGACAAGGATGGGCCAACCATCATGGCGATGGGATTATTGATCGCTTTACTGAGCTCATTCCAGCTGCTGTTTAACTCCTGTAGCTCAGCACAGCTAAACGGGTTTTGACGCACTTCCTGGGCATACTTCTGAACAGTTTGCATCAGCACAGGTAGATTCAGGCCTAGCCCAAAGCTAGCCATGCCCTCTGTGCTACCAAGGCCCGGAACCTGGGCGGTCATGGCACGGAGATCGCTGACAATAGCCTCATCGGTTTCTAGGATGAGGTTCATCTCCATACGGTCGAGGTTATATTCACGCATACCCATGACAAGACCGGGGAAGCGGTTGGTGATGCGGTCAATATCTGCTTGGCAGGCGGAGAGGTCCAAGCGCTCTGCATCAGCCGCGTCCAATAGTGCTTGAGTCGCTAAGTGTGTGGGTGTACTCAGCTCACTAAGCAGGCGTGAAGAGTCGATTTCCCCGGCACCATAGGGCGTGAAGCCATGACGCTGTTCAATTTCCTCTAGAGCACCGGTATCACCAATGTTGCTGTCAGGCAGGGTGTTACCCAGTACCTGCGATAGCAACTCATCGCTGGCATTTTCTGGCACCACAGACATCAACAGTTGCTTATCGATAATGGCCATGATGGCTTTGATCGGACCATCTTGTGTTAGTACCCAGTACTCATGCCCGTCTGTTGTGGCCGTACTCGGATTGATATCTGCATTGGTGAGAATGCGCTGCAGTGTTTCGCGGAAAGCGTCCTCATCCTGCAATTCCATACGCAGAGTGGGCAAGATACCCAGTCCGTATAAAGCGACCTGGGGGCTCATTTTAAAGCCCAGTGCGTGAATATCATCGAGTGTTTCAACCCCGACAAACTCTTCGCCCATCGCGATCAACAGAGATACCAGCGAATGCAGCACCTCATCGTCTATCTCGTGCAGCGTGTCGCGCAGTTCATCCAAGTCAGCTTCAAGGCTGTTCTTTGGCTGCATGCGCTGGTAAAGAGCAAAGGCATCTTGTTCAGGCATTGATTCCCGTGTTGCCACAAAATAGGGCGAGTCGGCGGGAATATATTTCAGCAGGGAAGCTGAGAGGGTTTTTGGTGCCTCCTGCTGGGTGTCTGTTGCTGTTGGTGCACTATCATCGCTACAGCCGCTTAGCACGCCCGTGCTGAGAAGGGCAAGAGAAACAGCTAAGAATAATTTGGTTCTCATCTAACATCAGTCCTTTGAAAAATGGTGACTTTAAAGTGAGTATTTTAAATAACACTCATTGTGAATGATAATCATACACAAATTAATTTAAACTAGCCTCTTATTGGTTAAGAAAATGGCCCTTGAGGCCGTGTAAGACCCAAGAGCCACTTATCAGCAGTAAAACTTACAGGCTGCTATTTTAAACTTCCTGGTACAGCTCGCTCCCTTCTCGGCGAAACTTCTCGGCTTGCTCCTGCATGCCACGCTTAACGGCCTCGGAATCGCTTTCAGCGGCATTCTCCGGGGCGCGGTCCCGATAGGTATCGCGTACTTCCTGGCTGATCTTCATGGAGCAGAACTTCGGCCCGCACATGGAGCAGAAGTGCGCCACTTTGGCAGAGTCCTTCGGCAGGGTTTCGTCGTGGAATTCACGGGCGGTGTCCGGGTCTAGCCCCAGGTTGAACTGGTCTTCCCAGCGGAATTCAAAACGTGCCTTGGAAAGCGCGTTATCGCGGCGCTGTGCGGCCGGGTGGCCCTTGGCCAAGTCCGCTGCGTGGGCAGCAATCTTGTAGGTGATGATGCCGGTTTTGACATCATCTTTATTCGGCAGACCCAAGTGCTCCTTTGGCGTCACATAGCAGAGCATTGCACAGCCGAACCAGCCGATCATGGCCGCACCGATGCCCGAGGTAATGTGGTCGTAGCCGGGGGCGATATCGGTGGTCAATGGGCCGAGGGTATAGAAAGGTGCCTCATGACATGCCTCAAGCTGCTTATCCATGTTCTCTTTAATCAAGTGCATGGGCACATGGCCAGGGCCTTCGATCATCACCTGAACGTCGTGTTTCCAGGCGATCTTCGTCAACTCACCCAGGGTCTCCAGCTCAGCGAACTGCGCTTCGTCGTTAGCATCGGCGACTGAGCCAGGGCGCAGACCGTCGCCCAACGAAAACGCTACGTCGTACTGTTTGCAGATCTCACAGATCTCTTCGAAGTGGGTATACAGGAAACTTTCCTGGTGATGATACAGACACCATTTGGCCATAATCGAACCGCCACGGCTGACAATGCCGGTCACTCGGTTGGCCGTTAGCGGCACATAGCGCAGCAGCACACCCGCGTGAATGGTGAAGTAATCCACGCCCTGTTCAGCCTGTTCAATCAAGGTGTCGCGGAACACTTCCCAGGTCAGGTTTTCGGCAATGCCGTTAACCTTCTCAAGCGCTTGATAGATAGGCACTGTGCCAATCGGCACCGGCGAGTTGCGGATAATCCACTCACGGGTCTCGTGAATGTTCTGGCCCGTGGAAAGGTCCATGATGGTGTCCGATCCCCAGCGGATACCCCAGGTCATTTTGTCGACTTCTTCTTCAATCGACGAGGTAACTGCCGAGTTACCCAGGTTGCCGTTAATCTTGACCAGAAAGTTACGGCCAATAATCATCGGCTCGGATTCTGGGTGGTTGATATTATTGGGGATAATCGCACGCCCACGGGCGACTTCGTCGCGCACAAATTCCGGCGTGATCTCTTCCGGCAGTTTTGCACCAAAGCTCTGGCCAGGATGTTGGTGACCAAGAATACGCTCAACTTCAGCGGTGCCTAATGTTTGGCGGCGCTGGTTTTCGCGAATGGCGATAAATTCCATTTCAGGGGTAATAATGCCCTGGCGCGCATAGTGCAGTTGGGTGACATTTTTACCTGGTTTTGCGCGGCGCGGGGTGCGCGTTAAATCAAAACGCAACTGGGCAAGTGTTGGGTCGTTGGCGCGGCGATTGCCGTACTCACTGGTGGGGCCGTCAAGGAACTCGGTATCGTTGCGCTCTTCAATCCAGACGCGGCGCAGGGCAGGCAAGCCTTTGCGTAAATCGTTGTTGGCGGCTGGGTCGGTGTAAGGGCCAGAGGTGTCGTACACCAGTAGCGGCGGGTTCTCTTCATCAATGCTGCTGGTTTTAGTGGGCGACAAGGTGATTTCTCGAAACGGCACGCGGATATCGGGTCGTGAGCCTTCAACGTAGACCTTGCGCGATGCAGGCAGCGGCTGAATGGCAGCGGCATCGACCTGAGCAGTTTCGGCTAAAAAATGGCTGGTTCTACTTGTTACGGTCTTAGTTTTTGAGGTCTTAGTTTTTACAGTTTCAGTTTCTAAAGTCTTCGCCATGACGGTCGTCTTCCTTCGTTGTTGATTATGGTTATTGTGTTGGCTTAATGGGTGGGATCTTGGTCTGTTAGATCGCCGTCTATCAGATCCAGACCCATCTGCCAGAAATCAATTTCCAGGCGCGTGGCGTCGCGGAAGATCTTGCTTAGCTCGGCAAAGCGGGCGGGGGTAACATCGGCCAGGCGGGCGTTGAGCCACTCAAGCTCAGCCTGCATGGCGGCCTGAAACTCCTGGCTTTCGTACATTGCTATCCAGGCATCAAAGGGGTTTTGACTGCCGCGTAGGGTAGAAGGCTGAGCGTTCAGCCAGTTGGCAATTTCGCCGTAGCCCACTAAGCAAGGAGCCAGCGCTACATGTAAATCGAGCAGGTCGCCGCGATTGCCGGTATCTAATACGTAGCGGGTATACGCCAGGGTAGCCCTGGCTTCGGGCAGCTCCGCCAGCGCTTGCTCGGAAATCCCCCACTCCTGGCAAAAGCCCACGTGCAGGCCCAGCTCCACATCCACAATGGCTTTTAAACCTTCATGGGCCTGGCGCAGATCAGCCAGCGTAGGACTTTTATAGGCGGCCAACGCGTAAGCGCGGGCGAAGTGAATCAAAAACAGGTAGTCCTGCTTCAAATAGTGGCGAAACGATGCTTCTGGCAGCGTGGCAGTACCCAGCTGGCGGACAAAATCATGTTCAATATAGGCGCGCCAGTCGTCATGGCAGGCATTAGTAAGATCAGCAAAGCGGTAGCCCATGGTGCCTCCGGTAGTAATGATCCGGAGGGCGAGCGATTGAGATCGAGTGAATGGCGCTGAAGGTGGCGTGCGATCGTGAGAAAGAGCTAGCCAAGGCCATCGCTTGATCCCTACGCCGGTACCCGCGTGCTCGTCATAGGAGCAGCGCATTAGCCGGATCAGGTTCAGCGGGACCAGCGCTTTGGCAGTATCAAGTGGATACGCCCTGCGCCATCTCAGCCGGATTCACCGGCACCCCGTCAAGCAGTTAGTGCCAAGCAGTCTAGGAGGACGAGAGAAGAGATGCAAGAGGGATAGTGAGTGAATAGCGGGCTTCTTAGAAACGTGAATGTACTGCATTAACCTAGTGGGCTTCTAACACCCGCAAATCCATTACCTAGCACATGGGTATATATTTGAGTGGTTTCGATGCTTTTATGGCCTAGTAACTCTTGAACCGTGCGAATGTCAGTGCCTTGGCTAAGCAACTGAGTTGCGAAACTATGCCGTAAAGAATGGCACGACCCTGGTCGTGTTAGAGAAGAAGACCGCATGGCATATTTAACGGCTTTTTGTACGGCAGAAGTATGGATGTGATGTAGCACTACACGCCCCCACTCATCGAAACAGGGCTTGGATGAAGGAAAAAGCCACTGCCACGCAAGGGAAATGCCTGCATTCGGATATTTTATATCCAGCGCGTAGGGCAGTGATACAGGAATTGCGTTTGTTCCAATGCGAGAGGTCAACTGTTGTTCAGCGATTTGTATATGGGTATGTAATGGTTGAGCGCATGAAGGTGGCAACAGCGTAGTGCGGTCTTTATTGCCCTTGCCTGCACGGACAGTGATGACGTGGCGCGCAAAATCGATATCTTTTACGCGCAACCGACAAGCTTCGGAGACTCGTAACCCAGAGCCGTACATCAGCGATGCAATCAGGAGCATGGAGCCGGACAGATGCTCAAACACATCCATAACTTCTTGGTGAGAAAGCACGACAGGTAGGCGCTTAGGGCGCTTAGCCCGGCTAAAATTACCCACCTCACCCAGCGGTTGATCTAGAACGTGGCGATACATAAATACGATGGCATTGAGTGCCTGGTTTTGTGTTGCCGCAGCAACGCGCCTTTCTAACGCGAGATATTCCAAAAATTGCCGCACTTCATTGCCCGCCATATTGGCAGGATGCCGCATTCTGTGAAAACGAATGAAAAAGCGAATCCAGTAGCAATAGGTTTTCTCAGTACGGAGGCTGTAGCGCTTGACCCGTAGTGTCGCCTTGACGCGTTCCATTAGTCTCATAAGAGTCACTCTTGGTAGCTGTCTATTTATACAGTATTATTGAGCAAGGAAAAACACGCAAGCACGCGAATTTTGGATAGGCTGCCAAAATTTGCTTTGCCCCCTTGGGAATCAATGGGGTAGAGTAAAATTGGGTGGCTGCAAAACCCCAATGAATGTGCCGTCGCGTTTATTGGGGTTTTGTAGCGAGGCGTATAATCACTGTTAGCTGCACAAAGGACAAGATGCTGTGATGGAGTTTCTGGAGGCACACGCGAATATCTTTCTAGCCCTTGGCGGCGCGGTGGGAGGTGCGCTTATCTCGCTGGTGGTAGGTTGGCTGCTGAGGAA